>Ga0233403_10000275_pt1 | contig 24095 bp, 9 predicted proteins | sample Na_oxic_1_MG_FD_179866 | JGI IMG/M metagenome (GOLD analysis project Ga0233403, IMG submission 179866) | Seawater microbial communities from Saanich Inlet, British Columbia, Canada - Na_oxic_1_MG | ecosystem: Environmental > Aquatic > Marine > Inlet | place: Canada: British Columbia | collected...
CAGGCTCCGTATCTATCTTGGATGGAGCATTACTAGAAACCGGCAGTGATAATAATAGTGACGGTGGTAACATTTCAATTCAGGCAGATAACCATATCACAATTAGTGGTGATGCCTCGCACATTACGCTGAAGGAACCACTATCAGAGCAAACTTACTACCTGACCAACTTCAACCCACCAACTTATAACCAATCCACCAGCGGTATTTATGCCCATTCAACCAGTCGTGCTGTGGAGAGTGGTGACAGTGGCCATATTGAATTATCAACTCCACAATTGACACTGAGCAATCAAGGCCAAATTTCTACAGCGAGTCAAGGCGGTGGCAAAGCTGGACAAATTATTTTGAATCTCGAAAAACTGGTACTCAGTAACGAGGCCTTAATTCGTTCTAACAGTGACTTAAGCAATCAGTTTGCTTTCGATAATAGTCAGGCACGGGATAATTCTATCATTAGTTTAGGTACGGTGGTAAAAACTTTAGACATTGGCAATGGTAAAGCCATCTATCAGATTAATCTTGGTAATGCTCTAATAAGAATTATGCCCATCACTCATGTTGAAGATATAGCAACATTAGAAAATATACCTGAACAAATAAATGCATCAAATGGCGATATGTTCATTGTTGAAAATGCCGGTGATGGTCAATCTGCTCGTTTTCTTCATGTGAACTACCCCGATGCAAACCAAATTTGGACAAGAATTAATGAGGATAATCAAGTGATTTTGGAACAACCTGATTTTTCATCATTATCAAACAACGTTTTATTGGCTGACAATGCGCAACCCTCTTATGCCGATGGTACGCCGATTCATGTCAGGGATATAGGCAATGGCAAGTCAGCAGATTTTGTTTATGCTGTCAGAACATACTTTGATGGACCCAATGTGGGGTTAACTGACGTTAACATGTTTCGCATTAAAACTTATCAAGTCACTGATACCACTGCTTTCCAAGAGCTGGCCGCCAACACTGATTTGGTGACTGGTACACAAGTGAATATTGATAATGCGGGAGATGGTAATCCGGCCCGTTTAATGTTTGATGGCAATGGCTGGGTACGGTTCGGACAAACGCTAGAAGTTGCAGATATAGAAGCCCAACAAAACTTAGTATTAGCAAAACCCGGTCACATTGCCAATTTACCCACTGGTAGCACTATTTACACGGGCAGCGAATGGATAGACATGGGCCAAACATACCGCGTCAACAATTTGGCAGAAAGAAATGCCCTAAACGTGAAAAACGGTGATTTAGTCAAAGTCGCGGATACTGGCAATGGCAGACATGATGCCTTTGTTTATGCCAATGGGCAATGGATACCACAAATTCGTGGTGGAGATGCAGGGCAAATTACCATCAATGCCGACAAAATTCAACTCACCAATGGCTCTGAAATCAGTACCGGTTCCATCAGTGGCGGTGGTGGTAGCGTTACTCTCAATGTTGATAATTTGATTTACCTCAACAACAGCGAAGTATCTACCAGTGTACAAGAAGGGTTGGGCAATGGCGGTGATTTAACCATTAAAGGGCCACAATTTGTCATTATGAACAACGGCAAAATTATCGCTCAGGCGTATGAAGGGCGTGGAGGCAATATTCGCCTTGGCTCCAAGCAATTGGTCAAATCACCGTGTAGCCAAATCAGTGCTTCTTCTAAACTGGGCATTGACGGCAATGTGCAAATTGATTCGCCTGATGTTGATATGGATGCCTTTATGGTTATTTTGCCGGGCGGTTATGTCGAAGATGCCAAATTGAAGCAATGTACTCGCGAAGAAATTGAGAATCCCAGTACCTTCAAAATTGATTTGACTCGTAAAGGAACAGTGCCTTTTGGAAAAGGCCTCAAGTTGAATGAATGATAAGGGGGAGATGGGGATTTTTTCTATTTTCCCCCTGTCTGAATGTCTAACGACAAGGATTGTGCATGAAAGGATTAAATCGGAGTAGGGTTTCGATCTAATCCTTTCTTATAAGCAATCCTTGTCGTTATTTATAATAAAGAATTAAATCTGAGCATGGTTTCGATCTAATCCCTTTTTATAAACAATCCTTGTCGTTCATTTTCGGAGAAACCCATGAAATCACAACTTTTACTCACAATTATTTTATTAATCATCCCCCTATCCACACCTGCCCAAATCACTACCGACGGCTCCCTCGGCTCCCGCGCCAATTTACCGGGCCCCGATTATCAAATCAAAGCGGATTTGGGCCAACAACACGGTGGCAATCTTTTTCATAGCTTTCAAGACTTTAATTTGCAAAGCTTTGAAAGTGCTACGTTTTCTGGCCCCAATAGCGTCAGTAATGTGATTAGTCGCGTCACGGGTGGCAATCCTTCCAATATTGATGGGTTAATCCGTTCAACCATGCCCAATGCCGATATGTATTTCCTGAATCCGTATGGGATGATGTTTGGGCCTCATGCGCGATTGGATGTACAAGGGAGTTTTCATGCCAGCACGGCTGATTATTTGCGGTTGGGCGAAAATGGGCGTTTTAATGCTCGAAATCCGAGTGATAGTTTATTGACGGTTGCGCCGGTTGATGCATTTGGTTTTTTGACTAACTCACCCGCATCTTTATCTGTTGAAGGCAGTCAATTGGAAATTGATTATGGCAAAACCTTCTCACTCATTAGCGGTGAACTTTCGATAAAGAACGCACAAATTCAGGCCCCAGCGGGTCGCATCAATCTTGCCAGCCTCGCAGAAATGGGTAATGTCATTCCAACTTTTGACGACTTTATCGTACCTTCATTACGCGCTGATATCACTATTTCAGAGGAATCACTGATAAATGTCAGTGGTGAAGGCGGTGGCACTCTCTTCATTCGCAGTGGGCAATTCTTTGCTGACAACAGCATGATTAAAGCCGACACTTTAGGTAGCCAAGCGGGTTATGGTATTCATATTGAAGTTGGCAATATGGCCTTAAATCAAAGCGAAATGATAAGTGATACACTCGGTGAAGGTCATGCTGGCCCAATTTCGATTGAAGCTGACAATATTGCCTTAAATGATGAAAGCTGGATTATAAGTAATACAGTCGGTGAAGGCAATGCTGGCCCAATTTCGATTGAAACTAACAATATTGCCTTAAATGACAGTATCATCACAAGTGATACACAAGGCAATGGAGAGGCTAACCAAGTTTCGATCATAGCAAAGGACAAGATTACCATGGAAAGAAGCACGATGGCGAGTGGAGCAATTGGCAGTGCTGACAATATTGGGAATGCGGATCAAGTTGTGATCAGAGCCAATGAACTTGTTATGATTGGAGGTGGCATTTTTAGTGAAACCTACGGTAAAGGCAATGCGGGTCAAATTTTCATTGAAGTCAATAATTTATTGATAGAGAATGGGGGTAGACTTTATACCAGTACAACCGGTATTGGCGATGCAGGTCATATTCACATTAATGCGACTGGCACAGTGACCGTGAGTGGTGTGCAGAGCAATGGTTTCGCAAGTCGGATTGAATCGGCTTCTAGGCCTTTTGTTGATGCAGGGGGGCAAGGGGGTAATATCTTAATAGAAAGCAAAGCATTAATCGTTAAAGATGGCGGCCATATTTCAGTGAGTTCAATTGCTAAAAAGAACAGTCAAAGTGGTGCGGGTGGCAATATTACCCTTCATGTTAAAGAGGATATAACGCTTTCAGGGGTAAACCCTTATGGTGAAAATGAAGAGGGTTTTGGTGCGGGTATCTATGCCCGCAATATCGGAGAAAAGGCGGGTGTGGGGGGACAAATTGAATTATCTGCGGGTTCACTCACTATTCAGAAAGGTGCCGTCATTGAAAGCAGTACCAATAATACGGCACCAGGTGGGCATATTAAGATTGATGTCACTGGCCCAGTACATATTAGCGGTGATGCCTCCCAAATTGAATTATTAGCCCCTGCCACTAGTCAAAAGGCCTATCTGCAAAATTTTGCACCTCATACTTATAACGAATCCACCAGTGGGATTTCTGCCAGTTCCAACAGTTCATCAGAACAAGGGGGACTAGGGGGAAATATTACCCTGACGGCCCAAAACCTCATCATAACAGACAAGGGTCGCCTTTCAACCACCACTGCTGGCGGTGGACAAGCGGGTACGATTACGATAACGGTTGAACAACTGCAATTAGATAATACGGCGAAAATTGTTTCCGACAGTCAGTTAGCGAATACCTTTGAAGATCAAGATCAATTGGTTGCATCCGGTGATATAGTAGAAATCGCTAATGAAGGGGATGGCAAAGTGGGGACACGTTTGAGCTTGAATAATCATTTGATCGTGATCGGCCCCTCCATTGATAGCGTTGCGCATCGTGTTGAATTAGATCAAGTGAGTCATCAATATAATTTAGTTGAGGGTCAAGTGGTTGAAGTGAAAGATATAGGTAATGGCCAATCAGCGCGTTTTATCTATATTAAACAGCCTATTTATGATGCTAATTTAAAACAATCTGTTGAAATCGATAAATGGTTTCAAATCGAAGAACAGAATACGGTCACTTTGGCAAATCAAGAAGCCTTGTCTGAAATTAATAACAACTGGTATATCGAGCCTGAATCTCCGCCTTATTCTGCGGGCACTCTGATTAAAGTCAACGATTATGAGGAAGGCAAACCGGCGACCTTTGTCTATATGACTTTTTCTATTTTTTCTATGAATGATACAATTATTGGACAAACACTTGGACAAACAATCAGAGTCATAGAACCATTGAGAATCACTCATGTTGTTGAATTAAAAGAAGTTTCTGATAAAATTTCTTTAGCTGAAGGCACTAGGGCAAGCGTCTTAGATAGCGGTGGGGGTGCAGATTTTATTTACTATAACAAGGCGTGGATAAAATTGGGTGCCACCCACAAAGTAGCTAATGTGACGACACTCAATCATCTACAGTTTGCACAAGCCGGCAACGTGACTCAGGTTGTTAGAAACGGTCAAAGGCAGCGTTTGATTTATTCCGGTCAAGACTGGTTGCCATTAAGTGATGAGGCGCGTACTGTTGAAAGCTTGGCCGAACTGAATCAACTTTCTGCGAAAACGGGTGATCTGGTTGCTGTAGTCGATGTGAATACGGGTCACTATGATCACTTTTTCTATGCTGATGGAAAATGGATAAAAAAAATTCGTGGTGGTGATGCAGGGCAAATAGTCATAAATGCTGATCAAATTCAACTCACCCAGGGTTCTGAAATCAGCACGGGTTCCATCAGTGGCGGTGGGGGTAGCGTTACTCTCAACGTAGACAAGCAGGTTCTGCTCACTGACAGTCAAATTTCTACCAGTGTGCAAGAAAGCGTAGGCAATGGTGGTGATTTAAGCATTTCAGAGCCACAATTTGTGATCATGAACAATGGGCAAATTATCGCTCAAGCTTACGAAGGACGGGGTGGCAATATTCATATGGGTTCCAAGCAATTGGTCAAATCACCTTGCAGTCAAATCAGTGCGTCTTCTCAACTGGGCATTGACGGCAATGTGCAAATTGATTCACCTGATGTTGATATGGATGCCTTTATGGTGATTTTGCCAGGCGGTTATGTCGAAGCACAGTTGAACAAGCCATGTACTCAAGAAGAAATTGAAAATCCCAGTACCTTCAAAATTGACTTGAATCGTAATAGAAGCTTGCCTTTTAGAACATTCAAACAGGGGCCACCATAAAGGATTGCGCCTACGGGCGGATTGATTGTAGGGGCAATCCCTTGTGCTTGTCCTTGAATTTAACTTTAATCTCACCTTAGCATAAGGAAAATCGCAATGAAACGACAATATTTATGTGTTATATCCTTATTAACAATAAGCTTATCCCTCAAGGCCCAAATCTCCACCGACGGCTCCATCGGCTCCCGCGCCAATTTACCGGGCCCCGATTATCAAATCAAAGCGGACTTGGGCCAACAACACGGCGGCAATCTTTTCCATAGTTTTCAAGACTTTAACTTGAATCGCTCTGAAAGTGCCACCTTTTCTGGCCCCAATAACGTCAGTAATGTGATTAGTCGCGTCACAGGTGGCAATCCCTCAAACATTGATGGCTTAATCCGCTCGACAATGCCTAATGCTGATATGTATTTTCTGAATCCGTATGGGATGATGTTTGGGCCTCATGCGCGATTGGATGTACAAGGGAGTTTTCATGCCAGCACGGCTGATTATTTAGGCTTGAAAGATGGCGGCCGTTTTGATGCGCGTCATCCGAGTGAGAGTTTGTTGACAGTCGCGCCGGTTGAGGCCTTTGGATTTTTCAGCGATTCACCCTCTCGCCTCACCATACAAGACAGCAAATTATCCGTATCAGCCGGTAAAACGCTGTCATTCATTGGGGGTGATTTACAAATCACGGGTACCAATGCTTTTCGTGATGAAAAAACACGTTTGCCAGTTGGTGATGAGGCGGCTGTTTTATCAGCGCCCGGCGGCCGTCTTAATCTAGCCAGCATCGCTGCCCAAAATACGGTGAAAATGACGCCTGATGATTTGATACTCACTTTCAATGAACAAGGTGGCCTTTTCCAAGCGACAAATGGTGTTTTTGATCTCACTGGCGAAGGCGGGGGGAGTCTTTTTATGCGTGCCGGTGAGGCCACACTCACTAATACTCAAATTGATAGCCAAACGCTGGGCGCTACAAATGGTGGCTTGATTGATATTCAAGTTGCTAATCTGCACTTAATCAATGGTTCAGAAGTCTTCACACGCACTTATGGCACTGGTAGAGGAACCGCACTTCAGATTCAGGCAACTGATACCGTTAAATTTTCTGGCATGAATCAGAACAAACGTGCCAGTACTCTTGATGTCAGAACCTTGCTTAAATCTTCTGAGAGTGGTGATGCCAGTGATATTCTGATAGCAGGCCGCAATATCTCATTTCTGGAGGGTGCCCATATTTATTCCGAGACGCAAGGGGGTGGCAATGGGGCTCAAGTCACAATCAGGGCTGAAGAATCAGTGCGATTTTCTGGTGTTGATAGCAGTGGTTGGCGCATAGCCGGTTTTACGATGGATGCGCTGGGTAAAGAGGAAGGCGCGGGTCATGCGGGCAATTTGCTCATTGAAGCCAAAGACATCACCTTTGAAAACGGAGCAGGGATGCAAAGTGGTACTGCCGGTCAGGGTCATTCTGCCAATGCGACTCTACGTGCGACAGGTACATTTAGCATGACAGGACAGCATAAGGACAGCACGGGCAGTCAATTGCATACTGGTGTGATGGACAGAAGCACTGGCGGACAAGGGGGTCATCTTGTGATTGAAGTGGGAGAGTTAATCATGGATGACGGGGCGCGTATCTATGCGTCAACCAATGGGCCTGGAAAAGGCGGTAATATTACGATTCACGCTACGGGAACAATCACATTATTAGGCATTAATGAACAAGGGCATGTCAGCCGCATCGTCAGTGAATCTAAGGGTGGTAAACGCGCTAAAAAAACGGTTGGGGAAGGCGGTCGTATTGTCTTAACCGCCGATAAACTCATACTGCGCGACGGCGCAAACATCAGCACATCAGCAAAAGCCGGTAGCAGCCGGTTAGCCGGTAAAGCTGGTGAAATTCAAATCACGGTTGGAAAAGACATTGTATTGACCGGTTTCAATCCAGAGGCGGAAGAACGGATTGAATCGGGTAGCGGTATTTATGCGCTTTCTACAGGCTATGGTGATAATTCGGATGATGCGGGTCACATTGTCTTGAAAGCGGATTCGTTAACGATTGAAGAAGGTGCCGTTATCAGAAGTAGTACTGATAATAATGCCCAAGGCGGCAATATCGACATTGAAGTTGGAGAAACGGTTAAGATTGTCGGTCATACATCACCCCTTCATGATATACAATTGGCGAGTGGCATTTATGCCACATCGGACAGTGTTGATGCTGAAAGCGGTTTAGGGGGGAACATTGTTCTGACAGCCAATCGCTTAGTGATAAGCCATCAGGGTACGATTGCAACTGCCAGTGCTGGCGGCGGCAAAGCGGGCAACATTAGCCTTAATGTGAACCAATTAGAAATGGATAGCAATGCCTCCATTACCTCCGAAAGTCAATTAGCAAATACTTATCAATTTGCCACGCTATCTGACCGAGATAAGGGTATCGTTATCGATGGTGATGTGCTTGAAATTGCTGAAGATGAAGACGGTAAAATCTCACATTATGTCAATATCGGTAATAGCTTAATCAGAATTCAACCGGTTTATGCCGTTGCACATTTCGCTGATCTGTTTGAACTTTCCAAGCAGTATAATCTTCAAGAAGGTCAAGTGGTTAAAGTCAAAGATATCGGTAATGGAGAGTCTGCCCGTTTTGTGTATAGTCATAATGACTCATATAAGCTAGAAGCTTGGATAAAATTGGAAGCACAGCCCATATCGGTGACTTTTGATACTCAGGATGACATAAATGCCATCGAAAAATGGTTTCTTCCCGACGAAATACCTTATCCATCAGGGACTTTGATTCAAGTCAACGATAGAGGTGATGGTAAACCCGCTCTATTTGTCTATTCGGCTGATATTGTGATTCCAGTCAATGGTAGATTGGAAGGGACACCGATTCGGATTAGAGCTTTTGATCTCAGTGATAGCACGGCATTAAATCAAGTCGCCCAAATGTCTTTGAATAGTGATATGGCTACAGTGAATGATCAGCGTTTTGTGTTCCAAAATGATCAATGGATACCCTTGACGGGTAATATCCATCAAGTTGCTGATTTGTCTGACATGGCAAAACGGGTTCAGGCTCAAATCGGTAATGTTGTTCAAGTAGCCGATATTGGCAATGGGCAACAGGGTGAGTTTATTTATAGCGGTTCTGATTGGATGCCCTTAAATCCCAATCGTTATACGGTTCAAAACCTTTCAGAACTTGAAAAGTTTCCAGCGACAACTGGCGATCTGGTTGGTGTAACAGATGCTGGCAACGGTCAACACGAATACTTTTTCTATGCAGACGGTAAATGGAACAAACAAATTAGGGGGGGTGATGCTGGGCAAATAGTCATTAATGCAGACAAACTTCAGCTTAACTCAAATAGTGAAATGGTCACCTCTTCTGTTAGTGGTGGCGGTGGTAGCGTTACCTTAAATATTGATCATTTGGTTTACCTAAATAACAGCCAAGTCAGCACCAGCGTTCAAAAAGGTGTGGGCAATGGGGGAAATTTGACCCTTTCTGGCCCACAATTTGTCATTATGAACAACGGCCAAATTATCGCCCAAGCTTATGAAGGGCGTGGTGGCAATATTCATCTTGGCTCCAAGCAATTGATTAAATCGCCATGTAGCCAAATCAGTGCTTCTTCAGAACTCGGCATTGACGGCAACGTGCAGATTGATTCTCCAACAGTGGATATGGATGCGATGATGGTGGTATTACCGGGTGGTTATGTGGAAGCCCAGTTACCAAAAGGCTGCAATATTAAGGATATCAGTGAGCTAAGTACGTTTTATATACAGAGAGGGCAGGAAGGCATGATGAGAACACCTTTGGGTTTTCCAGAGTAAGTGAGTTATTGAGTCAAACCTGACAGGTTTTTAAAACCTGTCAGGTTTAGTTTTCCTACTTTACGGAATGTCCATAGCCTTTTGCGTAGCAGTATTGACCAAACTCAACAGTTCTGCATTGGAATATTGCATTCCAGACGCTAAATTTTTACTCAAGGCAGACAGATAATTCTGCCAGTCCTCTAAAGTTGTTGGGTTAGCTGGACAAGCTAGGTTGTTTAATCGAAAGCCATACCAACAAGCCACGCCATTGGGTGGACATTTACCTTTTTTATAGCCCTGTTTTCTCAACTGCATCCCTACCCATTGAATCGTTCGAGCCGGGCATTTTTTCTGCAAACACCAACTTTGATAAACCAAATAAATATCCCTTGATTTTTCCAGATTGGTTGATTCCGGAATAAAGCAGTCTTCGATAAACTTCTCAAAATCAACCTGCTCTACCTTCTTTTTCAAAGGTTGCTTAGGAAGCGAATATTGACCGGTTTTGCGGATGCTGGGTAGGACATCTTCAACAACCCAATTTAGGAAAGTGACAGCTTCTTTTTTACGACTCTGAAAAATAACCCTGTAAAAATTGGCTTCATTTACGAAAGTTAATTCTTGTTTTCCACCCTTTGTAAGGGTGTCATTTGAAATGACTCCCTTTGTGTCTAGCCTTGTAATTACTTGCCTTGGATTGCGGACACTAAGAATCGTACACGCATCTTTAAGACAAAACCAAAGCTCACCTTTTTCATCAACCATTGTTCTGAGTTGATTGGATTCAAACTCAAAAGTCAGCAACTTACCTGGCTCTTCAGTCTCGAAAGTTTGCCTTTCGGCTTCATCAACAGCCGTTTGAAAATCAACTTGAAACCATTCACCTTCTTGCCGATATGCAGCAAAATGCTGATGTAGATGACGTTCAATTGTTTGGGCATTTACAGCAAAGTGGGGATATAAATTGCTTAACAACTGCTGTGCCAGTCACTTTGGCAATTTCAGCGATACGTCTTTTAGGGCAAGAACTACGCCCTATTTTAATTAAACCACATTTGGATTTAACGATATATAGATGTGATAACATGGATTTTTCCTAATAATCTAGGATAGTAGCCACCATGTTATAATAATAACACGGCAAAACTACCTCCTATAGTTAATTGTCTAGGCTTGGGGTGGTTGTTTATAAACGACCCTAAGTCAATATCCATTGAACCCAAAAATTATACCATTTGCAACTATTTGAAAATAGATTGATCATTTAACTAATATTTATTATCATTTTTTACCATTTTTTTTTAAATAAATGATAATTTTTATGCACTATACAGTATTGACAGAAGAACAAAGTCGAGAATTGATTGATATAGCGTTTCCCGATTGAATAAAGTACGAATTATGCCAGGTAGGTATGCAAAGGGGGTATTCCCAAAAAACATTATCAATCTGCACCTTTATTGTTATAAATTTTGAACAAAAGTTCAAAGCAAAATAAATTTTGCACTCCAGTTCGATGCAAAATAAATTTGGAACGAAAATCGCAAAGCCGCAAAATAAATTTTGAACGAAAATCGCAAAGCTGCAAAATAAATTTTGAACGAAAATCAATCGCAAAGCTGCAAAATAAATTTGGAACGAAAATCGCAAAGCCGCAAAATAAATTTTGAACGAAAATTGGGCCTTCGCAAATTTGCAACGACAATCAAATTTGTACTTCATTCAATCGGGAAACGCTATACTTAACCACAATGCTGTGGGAATGCACCCTTGAAAAACAGAGTTAATTATCCATTATCGTTGATGGGAAAATAATGTGAAAATGGGAATGCGCTCTTCTAAAACCAATTCCCTATCAATAAAAACGCTGACCAATAATAAGGGTGGCGATAGCGTACATAATCTTCATCAGTCAGCATTAGTTTCTGGGCATGTTGTAAGGCTTTTGCCTTAGACATGATGGGATTTTGTAATTGCCGATAAAACTCTATGACGACTGCCGGGGTTGCTTCATCATCCACTTTCCATAAACTCGCAAAAGCACTTTTAACGCCGGCTTTTAAAGCCACTCCCGCTAATCCTAAGGCAGCTCGATCATCGCCTACCGCCGTTTCACAAGCACTTAGGGTTAACAATTCTACCGGTTTATCCTGAACAGTCATGCTACGAATTAAGCGTTCTAATCGATCCAAGCTGAGTTTATCGTTATAAGTTAAGATAAACGTCTCTTCTAAATTGGCCCTAAATTGCCCATGAGAAGCAATATGCAAAATAGAATAGGGAGCCTGGTTGACGTTATGATAAACGTTAGGAGTCGTAAATGTTTTGTTCAACAATGTGGTATGCAATTGAGGAAAAATGGTTTCTATGGCCTCGACTTCATATTTAGCACAAGGCAGAGCAGAAAAACCTTGTACCGATTCAGATAAACCATTTAATAAAACGATGTTTTCTCTAAGCCTGAAAAGGTGTGATTCATTGAAGCATAAGCTGGGAGACACTGCTAAAGCCGTTTTCTGAATCAAAAATTGTTGACCATCATGCAAGGCGGCAAATGGGATGGTGCGTAATGCGCCGTCTGGAACAACCACCAATGTTTCAATACCACTGAGGTGGGGCTCCAATGGTTTAATTAACCAATTGTAAAGCGTTTGGGCTGGGCCTAAAAAAGTCCGGGATGGCCGTCTGGTTACTTTTTGCGGCGTACTGCCGCGTAGTGAAGGCGTACACACTTCTTGGTCAGATTCCTGCCCTGCTGCTGCAAGCAGACTTCTATTTCTAGCCCGTTCCTCTGGATTAGGGTGGTGACGCAAGCGCGATAAAAAAGACACAATTTTTTTGTGGAGTTTCTTTTCCTCAATAGGAAGCGTTGCTTGTACTAAACCATCACGCCGATAAAGCAATAACTCTAAACGTGTTGGAAGCATAATCGGATACAATATAGCCGTTTTTGAATCCAAAATACTTTTCAAATCAGCGCATTCTGTTTTGAGATCAATACAGCCACTGTGAAAGTAGTTTTGTAACTCCGTTTCTTTGAATTCTTCTATCGCGTCTATAGCCTGGCGCAATAATTTGTCGCGGGATGAGGAGAATTGAATAGAACTGGCCTGTTGTAGTAATACATCTGCCAGTTCAAAATAAACGGGTGAGATTTGTTCACGAAAGCTGGTCATGAAATTGATATAGCCCGTCATCGCTTGTGAGCGAATGGGCTGGAGATATTGAATGGCTTGTTGGTAAGCCCTTATTGCTCCCTCATTATCGCCCAAATGTTTTTTAAGGCGTGCGATGTGCATTTGCCAAAGATATAACAGGGGTTGCAAGTGGTTTTGTTGAGCAAAAAATAGGGCTTGCCGAGTTAAATATAAGGCCTCATCATAACGCTTGGCTTGTTTATACAATTGGCCCAAATAGCCTTTGGCATACGATTTTGATTCCGCATTATCTAAACGTTCTGCGATTTCTAGGGCCTTTTGCAAGGCCTGATAAGCGATACCAGTCAATTGCGCTGAGGGTTGCGGCAACAGGGCTTGAATGTTTTGCACCAGTTGGCTCAAGCTAATTAAAGTGAGGGCTTGAGCATAAGTTGTCTGCCAATTTTGAGTCGCCGCTATCGCTTGTTCTAATTGAGCTATAGTGCCTTTAAAGGCTTGTTTTTTATCCTCAAAAGCATCAATATCACCTTTTTCTAATAAGAAAGTGCTTTGTGCTTGAGAAATCAGAATTTTACCGTATAAGGCTGCCACTTCTGTCTTGGAAAACGGCGGCGTTGGCCGAATTTTTTCTGATGAATCAACATAGGTGAGGGCTTCGTTATACGCTTCCTGTGCCCCATCGTAGTCATAGTCTACCGTCAGTAGATTGCCCCAATGTATCAACACTTTAGCTAAAATCAATGTGTTATTAGCCTTGCGGGCAAGACTGACTGCTTGTGTACCTTGTTCCATGGCTTTGTCGTATCCCTCTTCTCCTTGAGAGAAATGAAGTTTACTCAACTCATTGAGCAGGATCGCATGGTAAATGGTGTTGTGTTGGGCAACGGGTAATGCGGCATTCAGGGTTTTGAGTGCCTTCCAGTAGAGTCCAAGCCATCGATAAGCGCGTGCGATACCGAACCAAGCTTCTAAACGTTGGTTCGTGTCTTCAGTGGTTGCCAGTACCGATTGCCATTTGATAATGGCTTGTTCATAGCGGCCCTCTTGTAAAGCTTGGTTAGCCTCAATGAGAGGTTGGGCTTGTGGGTTAGTGAGGTTGAGGAAGCACACGAACAGAGTCAAAAATAAGTAGAACTTTTTCATAATATTCTTCTCAGAGATGTTTTCATTTGATGAAAATTGTGAGAGGGATGGTGGGCAAACGTTTGGATTGGATTTTGGGATAATATTTAAGATCAATGTAGGGTGGGTAGCGTGTTTTTGCTGCCCACCATCTAAGCTTACCCACCCTACAAATCTTATTTAAATTAAGATCAATGTAGGGTGGGTAGCGTGTTTTTGCTGCCCACCATCTAAGCTTTTAAGTCATTTGCGCTTCAAGGAGTCTGTCGGCCTGTGATGTACAACCATTATCCTTCATCCAATCCGCTCTCTCGGAATTGGTTTGGAGATAGGCGGGGATTGGGTACAAGAAGATTTCTTTATAAAACACCGATTCACGTCGTTTCTTCAGTTCTATCGAAAAAGAAACATCCTCTGAAGACAGAGGCATCTTTTCTGTTGGCCAAGCCAACGTTGGTGCCCAAGATCGCCAACTCAACTTTGTTTCTGCGCCGCTTTGAGTGTTCTCTATCACCGCTCGGACGGTTCCTTTTGATCGTTGATCCTCAGGCAGCCATAAGCTCACCTGTTCTTGGCTAACATAACAAAACGTGTTGCTTTTACAAAGATTCAGTGCCCAAGGGGTAGGCGAGATACCGCACTCACCACGTTGACGGCCATCCCTTCTTTTTGCGAGAAGCAGTGGCTGTTCACCTTGAGAGTAAACGGTGAGGGTGTTTTCGAGGCTGTCAGAGGCCATTGTGGTATTGACACTCAAACCAAGTGCGAAAATGAGGGATGTGCGTAGTAATAACATAATCTAATCGTACTCCTTAGTTAGGTGAATTATGAATGATGAATTATGAATTATGAATTATTTTGGTAAATTGAATTGAACAATTCATCATTGAATAAGTAGGTACACATTTCTACGCTAAAGTTTTTCGCGAAACGAAAAACTTTAGCGTAGAAAAGTCTTTTAACATTTTTGGTAGTGCTACATAAAAGTGAGGAGAGTTTTAGATGAGATAGAACGCTGATTTGACTGATTGTCATGATCAACACTGATTTAAAATAAATCTGATTATAATGAATTGCATAAGTAAAGAGTGCCAAGTATATGTATAATAAAAAACCCCTACAAACTATAAACTATCATACTCAAAAAAAGTGATCTCTCCAATGAATGCACACATCAAAATCACCAGCTTGTTTATTTTAACCGTTTTGAGTTTACCTGGGTTTGCTCAAAACTCAAACTTGAAATTTAAGGCCCTTTCCCTTGATGAGGGCTTATCTCAAAGCACAGTTTACGCTATTTTACAAGATAGCCTCGGTTTTTTGTGGGTTGGGACACAAGATGGCTTAAATAAATATGACGGCTATGAGTTTACCGTTTATCGCCATGATCCGCAAGATGTCTATAGTCTCAGTCATAACAAAATTTTCACGCTTCACGAGGATAAAAGCGGCACGCTATGGATTGGTACGGGCGGCGGGCTTAATCGCTTTGATCGTGAACAGGAACGGTTTATACGTTATCAAAGTGATATTGACAAACCAAATCACTTGAGTAATAACACTGTGTGGTCAATTCATGAGGATAATAGCGGCCTGTTATGGATTGGCACCAATGGGGGTGGCCTTAATCAGTTTGATCCTCAGCAAGAGACATTTGTGCATTATCAACATGATCCCAAAAATCCGCAGAGCTTAAGCGACGATGCCGTTTGGCCTATTTACCAAGACAAAACGGGCATTTTGTGGATAGGCACGGATGGTGGCGGCCTCAATCGCTTTGACCCACGGCAACAAGTGTTTACACATTATATGCCCAATGCACAAAAACCGGATGATTTAAGTAACTATATTACCTCTATTTATGAAGATAAAACGGGCATATTGTGGATTGGTACGATTAATGGCCTTCACAAGTTTGATCGGTTTGTGGGCAGTTTTGTGTCTTATTTTCCTGATCCCCAAAATCCTAATAGTTTGAGTTATCGCGCTGTTTGGGCAATTTGTGAAGATAGTCTGGGTAGATTGTGGGTGGGTACCGATGGCGGTGGCCTGAATCAGTTTGATCGCGAAAGCGAAACCTTTGTGCATTATCAGCATGATCCACAAAATGCCACCAGTTTAAATAATGATATCATTTTTTCACTTTATCCTGATCGCGCCGGCACCATTTGGGTGGGTACCGGAGGGGGGGGACTCAATCAATTTAACCCAAGGCTGAAAAATTTTGAGCATTATTATCACGAACCGAGAAATCCTAATAGCTTGAATAATAACGATATTTTATCAATCTACGAAGATAGAAAGGGCATTCTATGGGTAGGTACTGAGGGCGGTGGCTTGAATCAGTTTGATCAAAAGCGGCAAACCGTGACACATTATTTGCCTGATCCTGAAAATCCCAATAGCTTAAGTCATGACGAAGTACAGTCCATTTATGAGGATAAAAAGCAGGTTTTGTGGATTGGCACTTATGGTGAGGGGTTGAATCGGTTTAACCGTGAGCAAAATCAGTTTGTCTCTTATCAAAATGACCCTAATGATAGTCAGAGTTTGGGTAATGATTATGTCATGTCGATTTACGAAGACAAAACCGGCATACTTTGGATTGGCACTCGCGAAGGTTTGGATCAATTTGATCGCGATTCAAACCAATTTGTGCATTATACCCACAATCCAAATGAGGCCAATAGTTTAAGTGATAATGCGATTTCTGCCATTTATGAAGACAGCAGCGGTATGCTATGGATTGGCACCGAAGGGGGGGGAGTCAATAAATTTGATCGCGAATCAAACCAATTTGTGCATTATCAACACGCGCCTAAAAATCTGAGCAGTTTGAGTCATAACGACATTTCGGCTATTCACGAGGATAAAAACGAGGTGCTGTGGATTGGCACGTTTGGCGGTGGGCTGAATAAATTTGATCGGGCTACTGAAACCTTTACCCATTATCGCGAAAAACAGGGATTAGCCAATGATACGGTTTATGGCATTTTAGAGGATAATCAGGGCAACCTTTGGCTGAGTACGAACAAGGGATTATCTCAATTTAATCTGAAAACTGAACAATTTAGACATTATGATGTGGCCGATGGGCTGCAAAGCAATGAATTTAATACTGCTCACCACAAAAGTCGGCGTGGCGAATTATTTTTTGGCGGTATTAACGGCTTTAATGCGTTTTACCCTGAACAAGTTAAGGATAACCCTTATCGGCCCCCATTGGTGATGACGGATTTTAAAATTTTTAATCAATCCGTAGCCATAGGCACCCATTCGCCTTTGCAACAACACATCAATCTGACTAAAGAGATCACGCTGTCTTATAAACAGTCATTTTTTGGTTTTGAGTTTGCCGCGCTCAATTTTGTACAACCCAATAAAAATCAATATGCCTATCAATTAGAAGGATTTGATCACAACTGGAATCAAGTGGGCACTTTGCGCCATGCCCATTACACTAATGTGCCTCACGGCGAGTATACCTTTCGCGTCAAGGGCAGTAATAACGATAATGTTTGGAATGAGCAAGGCGCAACGATCAAAATCATTATCCCGCCCCCGCCTTGGAAAACGTGGTGGGCTTATACGCTTTATATCCTCACAATTTTAGCGATTATTGTCAGTTATATCCGGGCACAACAACGCAAACTCTTGGCAAAACAGCAAGAATTAGAACATGAACAACAAGAATTGGAACGTGAACAAAAAATATCGGCCCAATTAAGAGAAGCCGATAGGCTAAAAGATGAATTTTTAGCCAATACCTCTCACGAATTACGCACGCCCCTGAATGGTATTATCGGCATCGCCGAATCCCTAGTTGACGGGGCTGCCGGCCCGATCAATCAACAACTGCGTTCTAACCTAGATATGATTGTTGGCAGTGGGCGGCGTTTATTCAGCCTCGTTAACGATATCCTTGATTTTTCTCATTTAAAACAAAAAGAAATTAATTTACAAATCAAGGCTGTTGATATCCGAAGCATTGCTGATGTGGTGTTAGCCCTAACCCAGCCCTTAATTGGCTCAAAAAAAATCGAACTCTCTAACACGATTCCCTCTGATCTACCGCCCATTGATGCCGATGAAAATAGGGTACAACAAATTTTATACAATCTGGTGGGTAATGCGATTAAATTTACGGATCGTGGACAGATAAAAATCTCCGCTGAAACCGTGACAATGGCAAAAACCAATTTAGAAACTGTTGACAATGAAGCTAACGGTGATGAGCTTTCAGCATTAGAAAAAGGCTTAGCGATTACCGTCTCCGATACGGGCATCGGTGTTTTACCCGAAAAATTAGATCGCATTTTTGAAGCCTTTGAACAAGCAGATGGCGGAACAGCACGCATTTATGGCGGTACCGGCTTGGGTTTAGCAGTGACTCAAAAATTAGTCCAATTGCATGGTGGTAAAATGAGCGTTCAATCGCAGCCCAGCGTAGGCTCAGAGTTTACATTTATTTTGCCTTCTCAGTTATCAGTTATCAGTAAACCGTTATCAGAACCAGTGCAAATCTCTCAAGCCTCTCAGTACACGCTTCCCTTGGACACCAAACCCTTATTAGCAACGACATCACAAGAGAGTCACTTACAAATCACTGAAGAAAATACTGGGTTACAACCAACTGAAGAAAACAGTCAATTTACCCTTTTGGTGGTTGATGATGATATTGTCAATCGACAAGTACTCGTTAACCATCTCTCATTGCATAATTATACTATTCATCAAGCAGCATCAGGCATGGAGGCACTCGCCTATTTTGAAAAGCAGAACAAACCTGATTTGATCTTATTAGATATAATGATGCCCCAGATGAACGGCTATGATGTCACGCGCAAAATTCGTGAAACTTGGCAAGCAGACAAATTACCCATCATCCTATTGACTGCCAAAGATCAAATGGCTGATTTAGTGCTTGGATTAGAAAGCGGTGCCAATGATTACCTCACGAAGCCCGTTTACAAAGAGGAATTGATTGCGCGTATCAAAACGCATATTCACATTCTACAACTTCAAGCAAAAGCTTTGCAGGTTGCCATAGAAAATAGGAATAAATTACAACAAATTTTGGAAGGGATACCGATAGGTGTGACAATGCTTAATAGTAAGGGCGAACCCTCTTATATCAATAAAAGGGCTAAACAACTACTGAACAAAAACCTAGTTTCTAACATAACGCCGGCACAAATACCGGCCGTTTATCAACTTTACCGTGCTGACACAAATGAATTGTACCCGTCAGAAGAAATGCCTATTGTGCAAGCATTACAAGGCAAAAAATTAACCAATGACGATATAGAAATCCATCATCATGATTGCATAATTCCCGTAGAAACTTGGGGAACCCCTATTTTTGATAAAGAAGGCAAGATTATTTATGCCATCGCAGCCTTTCTTGATATTACTGAGCGTAAAAAGGCTGAACGTTTACAAAAAGAATATAATCAAACCTTAAAACGCGAAGTTGCGGAAAAAACTCAAGCATTACGTGAAAATGAAACCCAATTACGTCATGCAAAAGATGCTGCGAATGCAGCAAACCGTGCCAAAAGCACCTTTTTGGCTAATATGAGCCATGAACTGCGTACACCACTGAATGCCATTTTAGGCTTTACTCAAATTATGCAGCGTGGGCAATCCTTGCCACCAAAAGATCAAGAACATCTGAATATTATCCATCGCAGTGGTGAATACTTGCTCTCATTAATTAATGATGTATTAGATATGTCTAAGATCGAGGCAGGTAAAATCACCTTAGATGAACAAGATTTCGACCTGCATCACCTCTTGGATGAAGTGCATCATTTATTTTATCTAAAAGCGCAGGATAAGCATCTTCAATGGTTGGTGAAACGGGATGAGAATGTACCTCATTATATTCGTACTGATAGCAAAAAATTGCGGCAAATTTTAATTAATCTGCTGAGTAACGCTCTCAAATTCACTCAAACTGGAAGCGTTTATTTATATGTTGAAGCCATTTCCCCCCCAAAGGAGGAAACAGACGCTAACGAAAAGACAACTTTAGATTTTAAGGTAGAAGATACCGGTGCAGGCGTTGCCGAAGACGAACTGAATAAACTGTTTGAACCTTTTAGCCAAACAGCAAGTGGGCGCGTCGCACAAGAAGGCACAGGGCTTGGCTTGCCAATAAGTCGTCAATTTATTCAACTGATGGGTGGGGATATTAGCGTAGACAGTCAAATTGGCAAAGGCACCGTATTTCAATTTACCATTCACGCCTCTATCGTTAAAACGCTGAAGAATGCCAATACGCAAACGCATCAAGTCATTGCCCTAGAAGCCAATCAACCACGTTATCGTATTTTAATAGTGGATGATAAAGTGGATAATCGTCAATTATTAATTCAATTGCTGAATCCTTTAGGTTTTGAATTACGCGAAGCGAGCAATGGTGAAGAAGCGATTACTCTTTTTGAAAACTGGCAACCGCATTTAATTTGGATGGATATCCAGATGCCCATCATGGATGGCTATCAAGCCACTCAACACATTAAAGCCAAAAACGCTCAATCTCAAGAAGTTGTGATTATTGCATTGAGTGCCAGTACGTTTGAAAACGAAAACGAAAAAGCCTTATCTGCGGGATGTGATGATTTTTTACGCAAACCATTCCGCGAAGCTTCGATTTTTGATTTAATGAACAAACACCTTGGAGTGCGTTATGTGTATGAAAAGACGGACAATTTACCGGAAACGAAAAAAACAAATCAAGCCGTTTTGACACCAAGCGCCTTAGCTGCTCTGCCCAGCGAATTGCTCAGTGAATTGGAAAAAGCAACCACTTTATGCGATATGGAAATGATTAACTTTATTATTGATCAAATTCACAGTCACAATGCGGATTTAGCTGATGCACTAGAAAGTTTGGCGAATGATTTCAAATATGATGACATTTCAGCGTTGATCGTTTCAGAAAAATAATTTATGGGCTTGGGATTGCTTTGATGAGCGTGCAAAATTTATTTTGCGAGGGCCCGATTGGAGTGCAAAATTTATTTTGCGAAGGTGAAGTGTACTTTATTCAATCGGGAAACGCTATATTAGGAAAATCGAACCGCAAAATCAATTGGGAACGAAAAGCCGGCCATGCCGCAAAATAAATTTTGCACTCCAATCCGGCCGCAAAATAAATTTTTCACTCAAATGATTTGTACCTCATTCAATCGGGAAACGCTATATCAGTATTAGGAATAAAAAAATGACTGAAAGTCCAATAAAAAAAGACAAAGGCAATATTATGGTTGTGGATGACTTGCCGGAAAATTTACACGTTTTAGTGAGGATGTTAAACGATCAGGGGTATAAAGTTCGACCGACACGTAGTGGTTCTCAGGCACTATTAGTTGCACGAACAGCGCCCCCTGATTTGATTTTGCTTGACATTATCATGCCGGAAATGAATGGCTATGAAGTCTGCCAACAATTAAAAGCGGATGAACAAACCTGTGATATTCCGGTTATTTTTATCACGGCTCTGAATGAAGTGCTCAATAAAGTCAAAGCCTTTTCTATCGGTGGCGTGGACTACATTACCAAGCCCTTTCAGATAGAAGAAGTCATCGCCCGTGTTGAAACACATTTGAGCTTGCGAAACTTACAAAAGCGTTTTCAGGAACAAAATGAATGGTTAATGCAAGAAATTAAAGAGCGCGAAAAGGTAGAACAGGTATTGCAAAAACGTGTTGACGAATTAGCTCAAGCACGACAGAACATGTTCAAAATGATGGATGATCTTGAAAAAGCTAAAAATCAAGCCAACGCGGCTAAAGAAATTGCAGAACGCGCTAACCAAGCCAAAAGTGAATTTTTGGCCAACATAAGCCACGAAATCCGCACCCCGATAAATGCCATCATGGGGTTGACGCAAATCACTTTAAATACGGCACTAACCCATGAGCAACGAGATTATTTAACCCAGCTAGACTCGTCATCTGAATCTTTATTAGAAATTATCAATGATCTGCTTGATCTTGCCAAAATTGAAGCGGGTAAGTTCAATCTGGAATCGAACCCTTTTTGTTTAGATGACATACTACAAGATTTATCATATCTGCTCCGAATAAAGAGTGAAGAAAAAGGACTCGCATTACGCATCAATGTAGATGGAAAGGTTCCCCGTGATCTTCGAGGCGATGCTTTACGGTTAAAGCAAATTTTGCTTAATTTGACAACTAATGCGATTAAATTTACGGAAAAGGGTGCTATCGACATTAATGTCAAATCAGTCTCCCTGGAAAAGGAAGGTATCAAGCTGCATTTTTCCGTTAAAGATAGGGGTATTGGCATTGCCCAAGAGACACTCTCCCATTTGTTTGAACCGTTTACCCAAGCCGATGCTTCTACTACCCGCCAATTTGGTGGCACCGGTTTAGGGCTGACTATTTGCAAACAATTGACGAACATGATGGGAGGACAGATTTGGATAGACTCCCAACTGGGCCAGGGAAGTACCTTTCATTTTACCGTCGTATTTGAACAACAAGTTGAAGCGTCAAACAGTGTGCGACATACGAAAAACAAAACGACGGCAAAGAGTCTCAAAGGAAAGCGGATTTTACTGGTTGAGGATAATCCCATGAATCAACTCGTGGCACAAAAAATAATGGAAGGGCAAGGTTTAATCGTAGAGATTGCAGACAATGGCAAAAAAGCCGTGACAAGGGTTACTGAGAGTGATTTTGATGCCGTACTCATGGATATACAAATGCCAGAAATGGATGGTTATGAAGCCACCCAATTAATTAGAAAATATCCACAATATCATGAATTACCAGTGATAGCCATGACAGCCCATGCAATGAGTGATGTTCGGGAAAAATGCATTGCAGCGGGCATGAATGACTATATAGCTAAACCCTTCAAGAAGGCGCAATTATTTGCAATCTTAGAAAAATGGACAACACCAAATACGGTTATTCAGGAATGCGCTGTTATCTCACCTACCTTTGAAACAGACTCACCGTTAACTGAAAGACTGCTTCCAGACAAATTGCCGGGTTTTGATCTCGCATCTAACATAAAAATGCTTGGCGAACGCCCATTGTACAGATTATTACAAAAATTTTACACTGATTATCAAAACATAGTTGAAACGATGAAAAGTCTTTTAGAAAAGGGCGATATCGAAAAAGCTAAAGATTTGCTCCATAACTTAAAAGGGCTCAGTGGCAACTTGGGTATCAGTTCGTTGTACCCAGTTACAACGGATTTTGAAAAGGCTCTGAAGGCAGGAGATGATATATCCGAACCATTTCAACAGTTTGAAGTTGTCGTAGCCGATGTGATGAAAACACTCGTTAGCCTAAAAGCTGATAAGTGAGAATCTTAGCACCTATCAGTTTGGGCTGACACTTTTTTTTCAACATTCCAGGTTCAAGTGGGTGATGTCATTATAGATTAGATAGAACGCTGATTGAACTGATGATCATGATTAATACTGATTAAAAAGAAAAAACAGCGCCGATCATGATATACTGTTCACCGTTATAATTTGCGCTTTTGCCCACTCGAAAAATCCCAAAGTTTCCATAAATAATAATGACAAATAAATTAAGCTAAGCCAATGTGGGTATTTTATAACAAAAAATAGTCTGGTTTTGTTGCAAAATCAATTTAGAACGAAAATCGGGCAGAAGCAAAATAACATGCATTCCAATTGGCCTTCGCAAAATAAATTTGGTTTGAAGGGCCTTCAAGATTTATCTTGAGAAACAATGCCTAGTGATTGATAATGATCCTTTTTTTAGAAATGCGCCCTTTTCTTATAAAAAACTTGATCATCAAGTCGCTTTAAGTTTAAAATTGCAATCTCTATTTAGAGTCTTATAAGAAACTGATTGGAGGTTAAAATTTATATTAATCTTTATAAAACAATTGGTTAATAGATTTTATCACTTGTTAAACACCTAAAGTGATGTGGATTAATTAGGCCAATTATTAAAAAGTGAAAGTGAAAAATATTTGACTTATTGGAAATTATTTGGTATCGCTCTTTAGCACTATTAAAGTATCAATAAATAAGTTGAAAGATTGTTGACATTAGAACATAAAAATGGTGCGGTATAAGATACCTTTTAGGGTGTTTACTTTAAGTTATGTGTTAAAAAGATGAAACTGAGTAATTTTGAGTTAAAACTCATAGATGCACTCATTCAGGGTGATACCGAAGAAAACGTCATTCGTTCACAATTGAATGGTGCTACTTTAAAAAAACGTGACTATACAGGTGTCGGTTTATATACAGAAATACGGGTTCCAAAAAACTGTAGCA
>Ga0233403_10000277_pt1 | contig 23957 bp, 13 predicted proteins | sample Na_oxic_1_MG_FD_179866 | JGI IMG/M metagenome (GOLD analysis project Ga0233403, IMG submission 179866) | Seawater microbial communities from Saanich Inlet, British Columbia, Canada - Na_oxic_1_MG | ecosystem: Environmental > Aquatic > Marine > Inlet | place: Canada: British Columbia | collected...
AATTTACCCGTGATGCTCATATTATTTCACAACGTCCTCAATCCGTATTATGTACGCCACTTGTCAATCAAGGTAAGCTGACTGGTATTTTGTATTTAGAAAACAACTTGACAACGGGTGCTTTTACCCCCGCTCGTTTGCAAGTCCTTCAAGTTATTTCTTCTCAATTGGCTGTTTCCATTGAAAACGCGCTGTTATATCGGACCTTAGAGCAAAGAGTAGAGGAACGTACAGCGCAGCTTGCCGAAGCCAATGAAGAAATTACGGTCCTCAACGAACAACTCAAATCTGACAATCTTCGCATGAGTGCCGAATTGAATGTCTCTCGTCAATTGCAACAAATGCTCCTACCCAAAGACGAAGAGCTTAAAGCTATTGACGGTTTAGATATTGCGGGTTTTATGGAACCCGCCGATGAAGTTGGTGGCGATTACTATGACGTACTTCAACATTCGGGACGCATTTTATTTGGGATTGGTGATGTCACCGGGCATGGCTTAGAAAGTGGTGCGTTAGCGATTATGGTACAATCCTCAATTCGCACGTTGCTCGCCTTGAATGAAACCGATCCGGTTAAATTCTTTAGTGCGCTTAATCAAATGGTTTTTCACAACGTTCAGCGCATGAACGTGGGAAAAAGTTTGACCTTGGCTTTAGTCGATTACAAAGAGAATCAACTTTATTTAAGCGGACAACATGAAGAAATAATTGTAGTGCGTTCTGGCGAATTGGAATTAATCGACACCATAGATTTAGGCTTTCCCATCGGCTTAGATGAAGAGATTGCAGAATTTGTGCATCAAGTCACCGTACCCTTGAATACTGGTGATGTGGTTGTCCTTTATACTGATGGCATTACCGAAGCCGAAAATATTGCTGGAAAAATGTATGAATTAGAACGGCTTTGTGAAGTGGTCCAACAAAACTGGCAACAAACGGCCCAAGAAATCCAACAAGCAGTGATTGACGATGTACGCCAATTTATTGGTAAACAAAAGGTGTTTGATGATATTACCTTATTAATTCTTAAACAAAGATAAAAAATTTTGTGAAAATAAATTGATGCGTTGAGATAAATTTCAAGGCTAAAAGAGCTCAAGAAATTGAGCTTTTGTCATTTTATTCATAGTATAATAGTAATCATAATTGTTGATATAATATCGTAAAAGCGGTTTTGATCTTAGCAAAATCTATCAAAACAGACGATTTTTTCAAAAAATCGTCTGTTTAAAAAAGCCAAACCAAAAATGACATGGGATAATATTTGTTTTTTACCTTAAAAACCATAGAGATTTTCAAAATCTTGACGATTTTCATCCAAGCAGGTTTCTGAACATCTATCAGTTAGCCATTCTCTATTGACTATAAAAAATATGAGTACTGAACTAAATCCTCTTTTTAGCAAACTTAATTCAACTTGTCACCAAGCTTTTGAATTAGCCTCTGAATTTTGCCGAGTTCACAATCATTATTCCATCGAAATTGAACACTTATTATTAATATTACTTGATCAATCTCATGCGGATGTGCCGGTCATTTTGCAACACTATAAAATTTCTATTCCTAAATTGAGGAAAGAGTTAACCCGTGTTGTTGAAAAATGTCGACCTGGTAGTGAACAGACACTTTATTTATCGCCATCCATTTTATCGTTATTACGCGAAGCCTGGCTGATTGCTTCATTACAACTCAACCATCACCTTATTTGCTCTGGCGCAATATTATTGGCTGTGATTGATAATGACTCTCTACGCGGTGTGCTGACAAAAACATTGCCCTCATTATTCAAAATTTCGCGGGAATCTCTACAACAAGAACTGCATGAACTCATTAAATTATCTCATGAGGCTAATACTGTCGATGAGGCTAAAATACTTTCAACCGAAACAGAAGTGATTTCTGCAAAATCAATATTATCTCAATATACCATTGATTTAACTGAAAAAGCACGGACTGGACAATTAGAACCGCTTAACGACTGTCAAACTGAAATCCTTAAAATAGTTGATATTTTAACCTGTCGTCAGCAAAATAATCCGATTTTAGTCGGTGAACCCGGCGTTGGCAAAACCACGCTGGTAGAAAGCTTGGCGATGAAGATCGCTAATGAAGACGTACCACCGGCCTTACAAAATGTCGCTGTGCGTATGCTGAATGTTAATGCCTTGCAAACCCAAGCCGATAATTTAAAATTAACGCTACAATCCATCATTCATGACATAAAAGCAACGATGCCATCAACGATTTTGTTTCTTGATGAAGTCCATCAGGTTATGGACAGCGATGACAATCAAATAGCGCATTTGCTGAAACAAACCTTGTTGAATGGAGAATTACGCACCATCGTCACTATAACGCCATCAGACTACCAAAAATATTTTGAAACCGAACCGGCTTTTATTCGACAGTTTCAAAAAATTCGGATTGAAGAACCGAGCGAAGAGGTTGCAATTATTCGATTGCGATGTCGAATACCTTATTTAGAACAGCACCATAAAGTACGCATTACTGACAAAGCCATACGCCAAGCAGTGCGACTTTCACATTGCTATATTTTAGGGCAAAAATTACCCGAAAAAGCCGTTAGCGTGTTAGATACTGCTTGTGCAAGAGTTGCTACTGCTCAAAATAGTAGCCCATTGGTGTTAAAAAACACATTGGAACGCATCGAACATTTACAAGAAGAATGGTTTATGTTGCAGTACGAGCATACGAATGGAGATAGTCATAGCTGGCGTTTAGAACAATTAACCAATGAGTTAGAACACTTAGAACATTCAAAAATTGAGTTAGAACAACGTTGGCACACTGAACGAGATTTGGTGAATAAATCTCATCAATTGGAAAAGTCTCTTGAAAAAATAACCCATTTCCCCCGTTTACAGAACGGAAAAGACAATAAGTTACCTTGGCAAGACAAAAAAACAACCCAAAACATGTTCTATAATCCCTTGTTACACAGAGATAAAATGGGGGAAATCGCCGATAATCTATCAGAACCAGGAAAAAACGAAGCAGCCACTAGCGAAGCAGTTTCTTTAGACCCTCCTCAATCCTTTTCAAAGGAAGGGAAGCCTGAAAGCAATGAAGTCATGAAGCAGAAAAACCGCGAATCCGCATGGAGCGGCCCTCCCTCACTTTGGGATAGGACCAAGGAAAACGAAGCCGCACAGAGTACGGTTAGGGCCGAAGAAAACGTAGAAGTTTCTTATTATCCCCTCTTACAACAACCAGATCATTTTCATTCGGGTAAAATATTTTCTCCGTTGAGTCATGGAAATACCGCTTTATCTCAAGAAAAATTTTCTTTATCAAAGGAAGATAAAACAACTTCTTTGATTGGCCAATCCGTTTTAAATAGCGACGATCAATTGGTTTCAACGACCAAAAAGAAACCCGGAAAATTACCACCGGCTTTTATTCGCAAAAAAAGATCATCAGAATATGATGGGCCATTAAAGAATAATAATGCTTCATTGTTACCGTTTGTCAAAAAAGAGTTTTCTAATTTAGAAACGGCAGAACAAAAATTGGAAGCCGAAACAAATGTTGTTTTTCTGTATGAAAAGGAAAAACTCAAATCGGAGACTCACGTTCTTGAAATGAGAAAATCAGGAAGTGCTTTAACTGGAGAGGATGAAGAATCGGTAGAAAAGCCAGTCACTCAAACGCCTCTTCATAAGGTTGAAGCTCAGGCAGAAGAGATTTCTCCACTTAACGCAGAAGTGGAGAAAACTCAAACAATATCGGAAAAGCCTGAAAATTATTCCACTCAAACGTCAACTCCCCGTTTTGAGACTGATGAACAGATGAGTGCGTTGCAATCTGAATTGCATAATGTCAAACAAAAGTTGGCTAAAATACAAGGTCATGATCCCATGATACCGGCGCAGGTTGATGAACGGGTGATTGCTTCTGTCATTTCTGATTGGACAAAGATTCCAGTTAACCAAATATTAACCAATGAAATTCATACGATTTTGAATCTCAAGAAAAAAATGGCGGCTCGTCTGATAGGTCAACCACGTGCCTTAGACCTCATTCCCCAACACATTCAAACTTATCGGGCCAATTTAGATAATACGCATAAAATTTGTGCTTTTTTACTCACGGGCCCTCGTGGGGTTGGCAAAACTGAAACGGCCCTGTTATTAACTGATATTCTCTATGGTGGCGAACAAAATCTGATCACTCTACAAATGTCAGATTATCAGGAAGCTTATGCTGTTTCTTTTTTAACCGGTGGTTCGCCAGGTACATTGGGTTATAGCAAAAATGGCGCACTCATTGAGGCAGTACAACGTAATCCTTATTGCGTCATTTTGTTAGAGGAGATAGAAAAAGCCCATCCTAGCTTTATCAAATTTCTGTCTCAAATTTTGGAGGAAGGCGCATTAAAAAATAATGATTTTGCGGTGGATTTTAAAAATACGTTGATTTTATTGACATCACATGTTGGAACTGATGCGATTGTACGTTTGTGTCAAATACCCAGTATTTCACCTCGTCTTGAACAGTTAATCGAGGCGATAAATCCGGCTCTACTCCAACATTTTAAACCCGATTTTTTAAGTCACTTAGTTACGGTACCTTATTACGCATTGAGTGATTTAGAAATTCGCCGCGTGGTTAAACTCAAATTAGCGCGTATACAACAACGCTGTCAAGAAAAATATCGGGCTTATCTGACTTATGATGATAGTGTGTTAGATAGGTTGGTAAAGACTTGCATTGATGTAGATATGGGGGCACATAATGTCAATCCGATTTTAACAGACACATTATTGCCTTTGTTATCGGTAGAGATTTTAGAACGCATGGCTAGTGGGCAAGGATTTAATCGGGTACATTTAAGTTGTGATAAACAGGGAAATTTACACTACCAATTTGATACCGCTAAATTACTCCCAGTGGAAGAATCCATTGATAGTCCTCATAAAAAAGATGAAAGGGTAAAGGCTATTTCAAACCAATATGAGGAGACTGAATTGGTTGAAGATTTAGGCGAAGTGCTTGACGGGCTTAAATCATAATTAGGGATGTCGCAGAAAATAACTTTTCGAGGTTCAAGTTTTTAGCGAAAGCCAAAAACTTGAACCTTGAAAGCACTATCAACATAAGCTATTTATTTTCGAGCTAGTATTCGATTAGCGGAGTCATCGTTGATTATGGTTACTTCGATTGGGTTAACTCGATGATCAAGTTTTTTTCCAAAGACAATAACTACAAGGATTACATGTAACCAAGGATAAAACCATGAAGGTTTTGAGGTTCTGCACTTTCCGACCAAGCTCAGCTTTTCACGAAGACATACGGGATTTATCCTTGTTTACATGCAATCCTTGTCGTTTTTTTGAGGAAACTTGAACATCAAGGTTAACAATAAAGCACGTTTTTCTAGTTCCAACGCTCCGGCGTTGGAATCCATCCGTGACGCTCCGCGTCACTCCTTTTTTCAAAATGACAAAGTCTATATAACGAATGAAGGATTGCTATATCATGGAGTAGTTGACAAAACATCACTTTTAATGGCAATCGTTTAAATCAGTCATTGAAAAAATACTTGATTAACTGTCATAATTTGGTATATGTTTGGCGCTAAAAATAGTGATAAAAATAGTGAATGTGAATGAAAAATACATCAATAACTGATGGTTTTTTATAAATGGCACAAAAAGCAATTTTTGAGTCGAGACAAAGAATTTCCTCCGCCATGAGCTAAAGTTCATGGCAGAGGTGGTATTAGGATTTTAGCTTTCTTGTACTGGTATTATCAGTTAAAATACTGTCCAAATCATTGCTAAAAACTTACGATTTCTTTTCGGTCTCGTATTTTTCTCTGATAAATATACTGAGCGTACTTCAAATCCGTGAAATTTTTGAATCAAGATAAATCCGAGATCGAAAAGAAATCGGATTTATTTCGAGCTTTTAGATTTTCACAACCTTCAAAAGTGAACAGTATAACTTGGCTGTGTTTTGATTAGGCGATTTCCAAAAACAAATATACCGAGAATTGTTGCCTGAGCGGTTGATGAGCTTGTCGAATTATGTCGAAGGCAACCATAAATATTGCCTTCGATAAGCTCAGGCAACGGTATAATCTTTTCTGGAAATCACCTTAAGTCCAAAATTAAATTTTGGACTCCAAGGATGTCGTAGAAAATAACTTACGCACTATCAATAAATACTATTTCTTTAAGAAATAGCTTATGTAGAAATATCTATTTAAAATCACGTATTATCACGTATGTTATTGACTACCGTATCCCTAAACCACCAAGGGTTTAATGACTCCAAAATTTATTTTGGCGGAAAAAACACTATACGTCATAGAGTTAATGACACACATCATGAAATCCGCAGAACAACAACGCTTACAAAATATTTTCCAGCAGTTACCACCAGAACAACAACAAACTTTATTAGCATTTGCTGAATTTTTGCACACTCGTATCACTGAAGAATCTTTACCACCAACAAAACCGATATTGAAACCACGTCCACTTAATGAATCGGTGATTGCCGCTATCAAGCGTCTTTCAGAAAGTTATCCCATGCTTAAGAAAGCCATTTTGTTAAATGACACATCACGCTTGATGACTGAGCATATCATGCACGGACGTGATAGCGTTGAAATCATTGATGAATTGGAAGCCATATTTTCACGGCATTACCAGACATTGATTGAGAATAAGGAATGACGATTAGGAATGAAATAAAACAACATGATAAAAGTTATCAAAAAATGGTTTCACCGTTATTTTTCTGATCCGCAGGCCGTATTATTAGCTATCCTATTACTGACAAGCTTCACCATTTTGATGACCATGAGTGAAATGCTTGCTCCGATATTAGCCAGTTTAGTTATTGCTTATCTGCTAGATGGTTTAATTCAAGGATTGCAACGATCGCATCTTCCAAGGGCCCTGGCGGTTTTTATTATTTATTCTACCTTTATTACTTTATTAGTATTTATTGTTGTCGTATTGTTGCCATTAGTTTCATACCAATTTACACTACTGGTTCAAGCACTTCCCAAAATGATTGCACAAGGCAATCAATTGCTCAAAGATTTGCCAGAGCAATATCCCATTATTTCAGCCACATCAATTGAAGGTATTATAAAATCACTACAACAGCGTGCTGATAAATTAGTTCAGGAAATCGTCTTATCTTATTCAATTTCCTCTATTCCAACAGTGATTGCCTTAGTTATCTATTCAATTTTAGTTCCGTTATTAGTATTCTTTTTCCTGAATGATAAGGAAAAAATACTGAATTGGTTGGCTGGCTTTTTACCTAAAGAACGTACAGCAGCTCGAAATATTTGGACTGAAATGGATGCCCAAATGGGTAATTATATACGAGGTAAAGTCTACGAGATTTTTCTCGTAGGAACTTTCACCTATTTTCCATTCGCCTATTTGAATTTGAATTTTGCCTCACTGTTAGCTGTACTGGTTGGATTATCCGTTATTATCCCTTATGTGGGTGCTGTAGTCATTACTTTTCCCGTCGTGGCAGTGGCTTATTTTCAATGGGGTATAACACCAGATTTTTTTTGGGCTGTCGGTATTTATTTAGCTATCCAAGCCCTAGATGGTAATGTGCTTGTACCCTTATTGTTTTCAGAAGCAGTCAATTTACACCCAGTCGCTATTATTGTCGCTATATTAGTTTTTGGTGGATTTTGGGGATTTTGGGGAGTCTTTTTTGCGATTCCCTTAGCAACATTGGTTAAAGCACTGTTATCAGCATGGCCCCGTACACTCCATGAAGAAGAATGATGAATGGTAAATTTGGGAATTGTTATACCATGATAGAGACTCAGAATAATTTTTGTTTGATGGGCCACTTATTTTTTCAAAACCAATAACTTCTACTTTGTCAGATGTCGTGTAGGGTGGGTAACGTCTTTTTGTTGCCCACCACCAAACGATAGAATATCTTAGACTGGCAACGGGCCCCTACAAATTCACTCTTACCTCAAATCCAGGTCACCCTTCCATTCACGTAATATTTAACTTTTTTAACTATCTGATTTCATTGGTTGATATTTTTGGTGAATATCAATTCTACATAAGTTAATTTAGAAGCCTTTATTGACGATAGTTTTTATCAAAAATCCAAAGCTAAAGCTTTGTACTCCAACTGACGGGGTTTGGAGTCCAAAGCTTTAGCTTTGGATTGATTTTAAGAAATTTTAAAATCGAAAAATGCTACATTTAATATTTTTTAATATCACGCAAAGGTGCAAATAAACGTTATACCTAGCGGCTTTGCGTCTTTGCGTGAGATGAATTGATAAAATGCTCTTAAATTAATCGTTGATGACCAAACATGTTTTCCATTACCTCAAAACAAAAAAATATCCAAGCCTACTACCAAGAACTCAAAACCTTTGAGCGCGTAGGGCAAGCCCACGAAGGCACCGTCAAAATCGCCTTTCAACACCTGTTAGAAAGTATTGCTAAACAATCGAAATGGGTACTCACTCAAGAAAATACCTTAAAAAGAGGAAGTCAAAAACACATTCGTTTAGATGGCGTGCTATTTGATCAAACTAACTTACCACGCGGCTATTGGGAAGCGAAAGATTCCAAAGATGATTTAAGCAAAGAAGTTCAAAAAAAGCTCTATACCGATAATTATCCGAATGACAACATTCTGTTTCAAGCCCCCAATCGCGCCATCCTCTATCAAAATGGCCAAGAAATTTTAGATGTCTCTTTAATTGAACCGGCTAATCTGGTCAAAATCTTAGATAAATTCTTTAACTTCCAACGTCCAGAATATGAACGGTGGGATTTGGCTGCCGATGAATTTAAAAGTCGGGTGCCGGAATTAGCGCAACAAGTATTGGTACTGATTCAAGCCGCCCGGGTTGACGATAAAAAATTTCAAAAGGCTTTTAACGGTTTTGCCGATCAATGCCGTCAAGCGATTAATCCCAATTTAGCGAATGCGGCACTTGAAGAAATGTTGATTCAGCATTTGCTGACCGAGCGCATTTTTAGGCGCATTTTCAATCACCCGGATTTTGCCAAGCGTAATGTCATTGCGCGTGAAATTGAAAATGTGATTGATAAACTCACCGCTAAATCCTTCAATCGTGATGCCTTTTTCGATGAGCTAAAATACTTCTATAAAGCTTTAGAAGATGTCGCTGCAACCATTGATGAGTATAGTTATAAGCAATATTTTCTGAATACCGTTTATGAGCGGTTTTTTCAGGGATTTTCGGTGCAGGTAGCTGATACGCATGGCATTGTATACACACCGCAGTCGATTGTTGATTTTATGGTTCAATCGGTGAATGAGATTTTAGACCAAGAATTTGGAAAGTCTTTGGCGAGCAAAGGGGTGCATATTCTTGATCCGTTTGTGGGAACCGGTAATTTTATCGTCCGCATTATGCGCGAGATTGCGACCCAAAGTCGGATGGCTTTGCGTCATAAGTATAAAAATGAACTCCATTGCAATGAAGTGATGTTATTACCCTATTACATCGCTTCCATGAATATTGAGCATGAGTTTTTGGACTTGATGGGCAATTATCAGCCTTATGAAGGAATTTGCTTAGCCGATACGTTTGAATTGGCAGAAGGTATACAATCTGAGATGTTTGCGCCAGAAAATACTAAACGGGTGAAAAAACAGCAAAAAACCGATTTTTTCGTGATTATTGGCAATCCGCCTTATAATGCCGGACAAATCAATGAGAATGATAATAACAAGAATCGCAACTATCCAGTGATTGATGGGCGAGTGCGGGAGACTTATAGCAAAGATTCTAAAGCGACTTTGAGAAATGCATTGTCTGATCCGTATGTGAAAGCGATTCGCTGGGCTTCGGATCGGATTGGGGAGGAAGGAATTGTGGCCTTTGTCACCAATAACAGCTTTTTGGATAGTATCGCTTTTGATGGAATGCGTAAACATTTAGGGCAGTATTTTTCGTCTGTATATTTGCTCAATTTGGGCGGTAATGTGCGGAAAAATCCAAAATTGTCTGGCACAACGCATAATGTTTTTGGTATTCAAGTTGGTGTCAGTATTAATTTGTTGGTTAAGAAAAAGAATACTAAAAGCACTGATATTTTTTATGCAAGTGTTGGTGAAGATTGGCGTAAAGAGGCTAAATATAGCTATTTAGAACAACAACAACAAGTGAGTCAAGTTGAGTGGCAAATCATTGCCCCGGATAACAAACACACTTGGTTAACTGAGGGCTTGCATTCTGAGTTTGAAGGCTTTCTCCCATTAGGCACTAAGGAGGCTAAAAGAGCTAAAGAAGTTGAGGGGGTTGTTTTTAAAACTTATGGACGAGGTGTATTAACTTGCCGTGATGCTTGGGCTTATAATTTCAATCAACAAGTCCTTGCTGAAAACATGCAACGTACAATTGATGTTTATAATGAGCAGGTTGAGAAGTGGGTTAAGAGGGATAATAGGGATGCTAAGGTTGATAATTTTGTGTGGTATGAAGACAGTCGGATTAGTTGGGATGGTACGTTAAAAGGTGACTTAAAAAAAGGGAAACAAGCCCTTTTTTCTCTTGATAAAATGAGACTGTCTTTGTATCGTCCTTTTACCAAATCCAATCTTTATTTTGATCGGATGCTCAATAACAGTATTTATCTTTTTCCTAAATTCTTCCCCACATCCACCACTGAAAATGAAAATCGGGTAATTTGTGTTAGTGATAAAGGTTATCGAGCAAACTACAGCGTTTTAATGGTAAACATTATTCCTGAATTACATTTATGTGCAAGTATAGATGCCGTTCAATCCTTCCCTCTTTACACCTACGATGAAGACGGAACCAACCGCACCGACAATATTACTGACTGGACCTTAAAGCACTACCAAAAGCATTATAAAGACAAGAAAATCACAAAATGGGCCATATTTCACTATGTTTACGGATTACTCCACCATCCTAGCTATCGTGAAAAATACGCGGCCAACCTAAAACGAGAATTGCCTCGTTTACCGATGACACCTGATTTTTGGGTCTTTTCAAACGCTGGCGAAAAATTGGCTGATTGGCATCTGAATTATGAACAAGCCACGCCTTATTCCCTCAAGCTGATTGAAAATCCAAAAGTGCCCTTTAGTCTCAAAGTCGACAAAATGAACTTATCCAAAGATAAAAAACAATTGAAATATAACGACTTTCTGACCTTGGATGGAATACCAGAACGCGTGTTTGACTACAAATTAGGGAATCGCTCCGCTTTGGATTGGGTTATTGATCAATATCGTATCAAAATAGATAAAAGAAGTGGGATTATCAATGATCCCAACCGTGAAGAAGATGAAAGCTATATTTTGGAATTAGTCAAAAAAGTGATTACCGTCAGTTTAGAAACGCAGAAGGTAATTGAAATGTTGCCGATTTGGAAAAATTGATGGCGGGTGCCGAAAAGTAGAAATCCCAGATTATCTTGAAATAAGTGGTATGGAGATTTCTGTTTTCAGGCACTAGGAACCTAATTTATCATGAATAGCCACACTTATAGGAAGATAAATAGAAATGATAAATCTCTTTTCATTGCAAAACATAGGACATGCTATTAGTATGATTGGCATGGCTTGTGTGGTTTTTGCTTATTTTGCCGTAGAACGTGATTGGCTTGATAATAAAAATATCAAGTTCTATGTCATCAATTTAATCGGTGCCATTTTATTATTGATTAGTTTGTTGATTAACTTTAATTTGGGCAGTTTTGTCATTGAAATTTTTTGGATTACTATTTCAATGATGGGAATCATAAATCATTATAAAAATAAATGCTAATTTGGGATTATCATTTCAAGTAAAAAGTAACAATGCCAACCCATCAAGCATTTTTAGAAGCGGATTGGATATGGATACAAAGTTTGTTGGAACAAGGCATTAGCGTTGTGATTGAGGTGGAGGGAATCTTACCGCGTGACAACGTACCAGAAAAAGTCACGTTGTGGCGATTGTAAATAAGGGGAAAGGAGAAAGAATGTTAGAATGCAATCCTGATCAACCACCTACCATTTCAATAACAGAAAATGACTTTGAATTGGCAGAACGAAATATACGTTTGTGGGCTTTCTTGGTAGATGTTTTTATGATTGGCATTGCACTTCTATTATTACTGACCAATATGGTGTTTGCTTTTTTATATTCGGACAACTCTAATCATATTATCTTAAATGAAATTTTGTTATTATTAGCACTAATTCCCCTATCGGACCATTCTAATCATATTATCTTAAATGAAATTTTGTTATTATTAGCACTAATTCCCCTAATGGTTTTTATAATTAATCTGATTCTACTTTATTGCAACGGGCAAACCATCGGCAAACGCTTATTTGCCATTAAAATTGTCAGAACAAGTGGCAATCGTGTAGGGCTACTACGACTTATCTTGGTTCGTTACTTTTCTTTTTGGTTACTTATTTATCTTCCTTTTTTGTCAAAAATCCTGTTAATTTTTTTATTACTTGATGAACTATTGATCTTTCAAAATTCCAGACAATGTTGGCATGACTTAATTGCTGATACCATTGTCATAAAGGCAACACAACAATAATTTAATTTTAGGTAAAAAAAAACGTCATATAGCAATTCCCAATAACACGCAAATTTCAAGAAATCACAAAAATGAATGATAAAACCTTATCACCCACTGAACTTGAAGTATCCCCATACCAACCACCATCAACACCAATAATAGAATCCTTTGGTGAAGATAAAGAAAACCTCGCCGGACGTTGGATACGTTTGTTAGCTAACTTAGTAGATGGTTTTATTTTTCTTATTCCAATGATAGCACTATCTTTTATCATACCATTCATTGAAAGTAGGAATGATCTAGGAATATTTGTAGCGATAGGTATTGCTTTGATAATTTTTGTGGTAGCTATTGTTGTTATTAACTTGATACTATTATACAAAAATGGACAAACGATGGGAAAACGTTTGCTTTCTATAAAGATTGTGCGTACTGATGGCAGTCATGTCGGATTGTTGCGGATTATCTTTTTGCGTTTTTTGCCCACTGGAATACTCAGCGGTATTCCTTTTATCGGTTATCTTTTCGCGCTACTTGATCCATTACTCATTTTTCAAAAATCGCGGCGTTGTTTACATGATTTGATTGCTGATACGATTGTCATAGACGCTTTTAGTGATGGAGTATCACGTCGTTCAACCGCTGTTATTATTGCTGTTAGTATCATACCAGCCTTTATCATTATTGGTATTTTAGCCGCGATTGCGATACCTGCTTATTCAGATTATATGAATAAATCCAAAGTAGCAGAAGCAATGATGTTGTTTCAAGGCGCAAAAATAGAGGCAGATTACTATGTAGAAAATACCGGCAAATTTCCATCAACCGAAGACTTGGTGGGGTTAAAAACATCCGGTGCCTATGTCGCTTCTATTGAGCTAAATTCTCAAGAACACTACATACAGGCGACTATGAAGGAAGAAGAGAGTGCAGTCGGTGGTAAAACCATCAGATGGACTTATGTGACTGAGCAGAATACTTGGATATGCAGTGCCGGTTATCCAAATGGTGTTGATGAGAAATATTTACCTCGCAGTTGCCGAAGTTAGCGAACAATCCGATTAAAATTTTTTATTTATTTTGTGACTTTAACTGATGTTACGCACAATGCTTCCAAAAAGCTTGATTTTGATTTCAAAAAAAATCTTTCCTAACTGAGGCTATTTTGGTATTCACAATCTCTCCCTCCCCTTAACCCCCGCTGGGAGGGGGGAACCGATCATTGGTATTTTCCGACTACATATGATTACTTAATTTTTTGCTACGTTTTCACTTATTCCGCATTAGGGGTTGTCATAGTAAGTGTAAAAGGCAATACGGACCCACTACCCGCTTCTCGTAACAAAGCAGCTATAATAGTTAATGTCCAACGTGAATCAACCATATCATCGACTAATAATACTGGTTGTCGCATACCTTCCCAAGAATCGACCGCAAAAGCATTGATTAAATTATGTGCTTGTTGATAACTGTTTTGCATCTCTTTTTGAGGCTCAGTAGTACGAATTTTGCGAACCAAGGGAGTAAACGGTAACTCAAGCATTACGGCTAAACGCTGTGCAAAATCAGCTACCAGGGTGGGATGATTTAATGAAGGCACACAAGTGACCCAACGGGGTATAGGGTCAGGTTGCCAACGCCGTTGGATTAATTCTGCTGATGCGGTCACTAAAGCATCATCAAAATGACCTTCTTGCTGTTTACCTTGTTTAACCAATTCTCCCCAACCAGCATCGCCCCACACACTTAACACTCGTCCTGGTTCAGCTCGTAATTTACGGGCAATATTTTTTCCTTTCCAACCTTGTTGAACTAAACCATCGCTGGTGGGCCATTGTTTACGTGGTTCAATCACTTGCATACTACGTCGTTTGAGAAATTGTACAGCTTCTTCCGTTTTTTGTTCCGAAAACTCTGGAGAAATCAAAGGTTCTTGCAAGCAAGAGGCACAACGTCCACATGGCTTAGTTTGTGGGTCATCAAGTTCTCGTGCCAAAAATGCCATCAAGCATTCTTGAGTTTGTACATATTCAAACATCCGTTGTTGCTCTTGATGGCGAATTTTTTTCAATACTTCTATTTTTTCATCATCCATTTTATAATCAATTGGTGTTGCAAACCAAAGACTACCTTGTTTACTGACCGGGGCGGGAGTTTCTGTGATTAATATTTTTAATACCTTATCTATTTGACTATGGCGCAAATTAACTTGTTTTGCTAGCATAGCGAGAGTTAAACCATTCTCTGCTTGATTGAGAGCGGTTAGAACTTCTTCAGTATGCTCCTTAGGGGGGAAGGCCGTATTAATAAAATAATTAGTAATTTCTTCATCTTCGTCACCGCTTAATAAGATGCCATAAGCTTGTGATAATGCACGTCCAGCACGTCCAACTTGTTGATAATAATGTACAACTGAACCGGGTCTTTGAAAATGAATCACGAAACCTAAATCGGGTTTATCAAAACCCATGCCCAACGCGGATGTGGCGACTAATGCTTTTAACCGGTTATTCAATAACGCTTGCTCTAGTTTTTCTCGATTTTCCTTTAAATTACCATGATAAGCGAACGCCTTAATATTACAGGTTCGCAACCATTCTGCTACCAGTTGTGAATCGCGGATGGTTAAGGTGTAAATAATGCCACTACCTTGCAATTGGGGTAATTGTTCCGCTAACCAGGCCATTCGTGCTGCTTGACTCGGTAAATAAATATTTTGTAGTTGCAAACTGGTTCGTGTGAGAGGTCCACGTAAGAGATGGATATTTTGGCCTAGTTGCATTTGAATATCGGCAATCACACGATCATTAGCCGTAGCTGTCGTCGCTAAAACGGGAATATTGGGTGGTAAAGCTTGTACGATACGTTTAATTCGCCGATAATCGGGTCTAAAATCATGTCCCCAATCAGAAATGCAATGGGCTTCATCAACGACAAACAAGCCAACACTATCAGCTACCGGTAACAACATGTTTTCACGAAATTGATCATTAGCTAATCTTTCCGGCGAAATCAATAAAATATCAACCGTGTTGCGTAACAATTGCCCCCTTATCATTTGCCAATCCTTTTGATTGGTTGAATTGACAGTTGCTGCCCTTATACCTATTCGTTTAGCAGCAGCAATCTGGTTACGCATTAACGCTAATAACGGCGATACTAATAATGTGGGCCCCATTTGTTGATCGCGTAACAAACGGGTTGCTAAAAAATACACCATACTTTTGCCCCAGCCAGTGCGTTGCACAACGAGCATACGCGCTCGTTTAACCACTAAATTTTCAATAGCTTCCATTTGTCCAGCATGAAAAATAGCGGTGGGATTATTTAGGGCTTGATGTAATAGATTTAAAACTTGATCATTAAAAGTTGTCATTTTTGATATACAATATTTTTAAAGCTTGCACTTTGGGATTTTTAAAAAATAAGTTGCACATTAACCCTAATGGCACTTAAATACTCAACACGGGCATAAACTTAACTTTCTCATTATTGAGGGGAGTCACTCTCCTATCGGAGGGCCTTTTAAAGTTAAATTTGTTCCCGCGTTGAGTATACTTAGGCTCTTTCTCCAAAATAATAGTTATAGGAGTTCAAAATTTATTTTGGCTGATTGGAAATGGTAGGTTTTTGTAAAGAAAATTGGCTGGGGATTTTTCGCATCAGTTCCCTAAAATAAATCCAGAAACTTTCTCTATGTGATTTTGGCAACCATGAGGAAATTGAATTTTGATTATTCCAAACGAATCTCAACAAAATTTCAATATTTTCATCGCAATTATTATTGTTATTTTTCTTTCACTCTTAGAGTATCGGCTCGTTATTTTGTTACATGCTGATGATCTCAAAAATCTTTTTCATGCTGCTTATGGCGTTACCATCGGTGAACCCCACTGGCGCGTTTATCAAAACCGATTATTAGGGCCCTTTTCAGTCAAAGGGTTGTCAGAGATATTGGGTATGACTTATGCCCAGGTATATATGTTTTTTACCATGGGACTACTTGTCATACAAAATGTGTTATTTTTTGCCCTTTTTCGCCAATTGACTGATGACAACAGACTTTCCGTTAGATACACGCTATATTTTGTGGCTTTTTTTATTGCCCTTTCTGATAGCAATTGGTTATATCTATGGGATTTTTTAGATATTATTGTTTTTACCCTGTTCATTTATGGCATATTAGCGTATAAAAATAATTGGTATTTCCTTTTTGTGTTTGGGATAGCGATTTTGAATAAGGAATCAGGGCTATTTATTGCGCTGTGGTTAATATTGGATGCCCTTATTGAAAAAAGAGACACGAATAGTTTTTATTTTGCCATGAAATTACGTGATTTAAAACGGTTATTCTTGGGAATAGCACTATTGGTGGGTGGCATTTTTTTCGTCGAATGGATACGAGATGCGTTGTTTATCAAATCCGCTGCCGGTGGTGGCGTTAAATTTACCGGCATTGAATATGGTAAATACGTCCATTTTAAATTTTTGATCAATCTAAAAGTTTTTGTTTACAATTTAACAAACCTGAATTTTCTGTTGAATTTCCTAGTAAACATTTTTATTTTGGCACTTCCATTGTTTGTTATTATTCAGAGCAAAAAGGCAGAAGAGACCATTTTTAAAATAATCATTTTATTTTTAGCTATTTACAGCACAATCATGTTATTTGGTGTTTTAAATGAAACGCGAGTTTATAATATATTGATTCCATTTATTATATTCCTGAGTGCTTATTTTTCTGGACATATTGTACCACGCAAGATGGTGAGTTCATGACTTTGTTAAGTCTGTTGAGTTTATGAGTCTGTTGAGTTTATGAGTTTGTTGAGTTTGTTGAGTTCATGAGTTTGTTGAGTTTATGAGTTTGTTGAGTTCATGAGTTTGTTGAGTTTATGAGTTTGTTGAGTTCATGAGTTTGTTGAGTTTATGAGTTTGTTGAGTTTATGAGTTTGTTGAGTTCATGAGTTTGTTGAGTTCATGAGTTTGTTGAGTTTGTTGAGTTTGTTGAGTTCATGAGTTTGTTGAGTTCATGAGAAATCCCATTTTTTTTAATGGAATTTCTTTTAATTCAAAATTTTGGATTCCGTCCTTGTTTTTTGGAGTCCAAAATTTATTTTGGATTAAGATGCGATTTCTTTTAGTTACTAAACATTTTTGATGGTCATAAAAACCTATATTTTTTTAAATTTTTCATATAGTTGTTAATATAATGGCCATTTTTAGGTAAGAGATTTCTAAGCTAAGCCCGAAATGACACAAAAGTTTAAAAAGTTTAATTTGTGATCGCATTGAATATTTATTTTTAATTCGCCATTCATCATTCATCATTTTCATCTTAGGCTAACCCATAAAAACGAGAAGTATTGCGTCCTTCTTGTTTGGCTTGATACATAGCAATATCTGCTTTTTTGACTAAAGTTTCTGCCTCTTGTCCATCTTTAGGAAAAAAAGCTATCCCAATACTGCCGCCAATAAACGCTTCATTGTCTTTCTGTATAAAGGGTTGAGATAAACTTTTTAACATCCTTTGTGCAATGATTCGGATATCTGAAATATTTTGGATTTGAGTGAGAACAACGGTAAATTCATCGCCCCCTAAGCGGGCAACCGTATCAGATTCGCGGATACAAGCGATTAATCGTTGAGCGACTTCTTTAAGTAATAAATCACCAAAATCATGGCCCAAAGTATCATTAACGGATTTAAAACGATCCAGATCGATAAACATAACAGCCACTCGTCCTTGATGACGCTTTGCTGTTAGTAAGGCTTGTTTAAGACGGTCAACAAATAGAATGCGATTAGGTAAATTTGTCAACGCATCATGGTGAGCTTGATGTAATATCAGTTCTTCATTTTGCTTACGTTCAGTGATATCAGTAAAAACCGCCACATATTGCACAATTTGATGATTAGCATCTCGAATGGTGGTAATCGATATCCATTCCACATAAATTTCGCCATTTTTGCGTCGATTCCAAATTTCACCTTGCCATTTTCCCTCCTGAAGTAAACTTGTCCATATTTGTTGATAAAATTCAGTATTATGACGACCAGAACTTAATATCTTAGGCTGTTTACCAACCACTTCATCAAAGGTGTAACCAGTAATAGTTGTGAAAGCCGGGTTAACCATAATGATATGGTTGTTAACATCAGTAACGAGAATAGCTTCGGTTGTAGTTTCAAACACAGTAGCAGCTAAACGTAAGTTTTCTTCAGCTTGCCTTTTTTCAGTAACATCTTCTAAACTCCAGATAAAACCTTGAGCCGGATCATTAGGATCAATCCCTTTCACATTAACATGACACCAAAATGAGGTACCATCTTTGCGGCGCACGAACTGTTCCATTTCATAAGTTGCACCGTTATCATTACCAAAAGTTTTATAATCTTTTAGTGAGAAATATAAGATTTTTGGGGTATGATTTTTTAATTCTTGTTCTGTATAGCCACACATTTCTTCAAGCTTGCGATTGACACGAATAAATCTCTGTTTCTGCGTTAAAAACGCAATGCCTACCGGTGAATTATCCAAAATAATTTCTAGTTCTGTCAATGTCCGAGCCAAAATTTCCTCAGCACGTTTACGTTCTGTTATATCAATACCGGTACCAATCACATAATCAACTTCATGATGCTCATTAGTAAGAATGGTATGGGACCAGTCGATAAGACGACGTGTCTTATCTTTCATCACCCACTCAATTTCATACCGTTGTGATGTTGATATTTCTACCACGAGATTTTTGAAGTATTGTTTGCACGATTCAATCTTGTCATCCGTCAGTAAAAAATCCCAAATATAGCGGTTTTTAACTTCCTCGAATGTATAACCGGTTAAGTTAGAGCAAGTATCATTAAAACGCACAATACGGTCCATACGATCAAGAACAATGACAAGACTACCAGCCGTATTAATAATGGCATTAGTAAAATCACGTTCATGTTTCAAAGCATCTTCCGCTTGTTTTCGCTCGGTAATATCACGAGAAACGATGGCAATACGGTTAATAGCACCTGATTTTTCAAAAACCGGATAGACACTATGTTCAAACCATAAGCCTTGACTTTCTTCATCCTCAAATCGGGTAGGTTGCTTCGTGCAAATGACTTCTCCGACAATTTTTTTTCTGTTAAGAGCGACATCTTGAGCAATCAAGTCACAAAGACGTTGACCAACAACCTCTGCAACCTTGAGCCCCAATCTTTCAGCGCCCGCCGGATTAATAATGACACAAGTAGTATCTAATTCCATCATCACGATAGAATCAGTCGCTGCATTCAAAATGGCACTGAGAGTTTGTGTATTATCACGTAATGCGATTTCGACAGCTTTGTAAGCAGTAATATCCTGTACTGTGCCAAGAAAGTAGCGAGGCTTACCATTTTCTCGTATAAGTTCTGATAGTGTATGTAGATAACGAACGTTACCATCTGGACGAATAATGCGAAATTCAATGTTATAAGGCTTATCAACAGAAATGCTTTGATGAGTAGCTTCTTTGACTCTTTGCCGATCTTCAGGGTGGATAGCATTAACAAAAGTCTCATTATTGATGAAGTGAGTGTTAGAATCCCAGCCAAATATTTTTAAAGTTTCTTGGGATAATCGTCGGGTATTAGTGAAGAGGTCCCATTCACAATGGCCAAGATGGGCAAGACGTTGTGTTTCAGCCAGCCGTTTTTCACTTTTCCGTAACGCTTTGTTCATCTTATCATGTTGAATAGCAGCTCCCAAAAGACTGGCAGCCGTTTTGAAAGCTTCAATGACAACCGGCGGCCATTCTCGTTCTTCTAAACAATCATCATATCCGATAAATCCCCACCATTTTTTATTGACAAATACGGGGACTATTGCAATAGAAAGCACTTTCCCCATTGCCAATATTTCAATTTCCGGTTCTGAAAAATTTTTAGTCAAACCATAAATTGGTTGACCTTGGGCTAATGCTTGGGTCCCATTTTTAAAGTGTGGATAATAGGGAATATTTTGGAGGATGGGATCATGAATTTGAGGCGTAATGCCATCGGCTACCCATTCGTAGCGTTGGCTGGTTAATAAATTCTCCAGTTTTTCGTCTGAAAAAGACCGATGAAAGAAGGTATTTTGAGAGCTTTCAGAATGATTTTCAAAGATATAAACACGGCTTACCGCTACCGCTTGTCCTAAGTGTGCTAAAATTTCTTGAATCGGCTCTTCCCAATGGTTAGCAACTAAAAATTGTTGGGCTGCAAAACTGACCGCTTCAAGAATAGTATCACGACAGAGCAAGGCCTCTTCGGCTTGCTGTTTTTCAGTGAGCAGTTGTTGTTTTTGGAGTTCCGATTCAATGATGGTTGGCAGTAATTCAAGATAATGATTATCTGTATCTTTAATGAGGTAATCACCAGCACCCAATTTCATTGCCTCAACCGCTACCCGCTCATTACCAGCACCTGTTATCATAATTGCTGGCATTTTAAATGAATGGTTAGCTAAATTTTGTAGAACTTCTAAACCATTCATACCTGGTAAGTGATAATCAACAGCCACAATGTCATAAATTTTTTCCTCAATTTTAGCCAGACCCTCTTTACCATCCATCGCAAGGTCAACCATATAGCCACGTTGGTAAAGTTGCATCTGAACACGAGCTGCTGTAACAATGTCGTCTTCTATATAGAGAATTTGGATGGAATCGGGCTTAGACATGATTTTTTTCCGTTATGGTAAGAGAGTTTTCTAAAATAAATCTCCCCCAAACTCACCAGTTTCAATCGATTTAGGACTGTTTCGACAAGCTCAACAACCAAAAGCTCAACAACCAAGCTCAGGTTGAAACCGGTCGAAACCGGGGCAAGGGGGAGATTGCATCAGTTCCATGAGTACACTGTCAACTTTGTTTTGTCGATGGAGTCCAAAGGCGTGAACGTAGGCAAAATTTCCCAAAGCTAAAGCTTTGGACTCCAACAACCCGTCAATATAATCTTGACAGATTACTAAGAGTGCAACGAATTTGCGAAACAAACGAATTTTTTCGATGCTTTTTCAATGGTTGAAAACTAAAGGGATTCTTACAATTTTTTATCATACCAGGCAGGTGCTTGGAAATCCAAACGTGAACATCAAGTTGAATCCAACATGGATGTGATTAAAAGTGCAGGTATAGTCTTTGGTATCCAAAATAAATTTTGGACAAAACTATTTTTTGGTCAAGCACTTATTAATGATTAGAATTCAATGATTGAACAAAATTAGCTGGTTATTGCTCCAAACCTTTGAGGTTTTTAAAACATCGAAGGTTTTTACCAAAAATTTTTTTGGACAACTATAAAAACTAGCTGATTTGCAATTTGCGAATCATTCTTTGCAATTTGCAATTTTTATTTGTCATGAACTATCATAATACTATTATTTTATATAAGTAAATACTGATATTTTTCAAATGATTAATAATAGCTATAAATTTTTAGTAATAGTATTTATTTACTGATAGATTGCATATTTTACACCAGATATTTGAGCAAAAGATTAATCCAAAATTTATTTTGGACTCCTAATGGACATAGCAGAGAATAATTTACACACGACGAACAAATACTATTTCTTAAAGAAATAGTATTTGTAAGAACCAAAAGCCTTGTCCCTATTAATTAAAGGATGAAGAATCCAAAATTTATTTTGGGAAAAAATAATGATAAAATTTAAAATTATATGCTCCGGCACTGTGGGGGGTCGTTGAATGGGATTGCTTCTATGAGTAATGGGAAAGGGGATTGTTCCAATAGGAACGATTCAATGAAATGTATGGTATTTATTCGTTTTTTTGGTCAAATTTACCCATTATTCATTTCCCTCTTCCGGTTACTCATAGAAGCAATCTCATTCAACGACCCCAGTGCCTCGTCAACAAGGTGGGGAAGCTTTTGATGTACTGTTACAAGAAAAAGCGCAACAGTTACAAATGATGGCAGATAATTATTTATATCATGATATTTTAGAAATAGATAATTATCCCGTTTATTTTCATCAATTTATAAAACATATTGCTCCACATCGTTTAGCTTACGTCACTGATATTGAATTTCGGCATTACTTCATGTTGTCTTTTCCGCAGCAAGTGGTGGAAGCGATGGAAGAATTATTTCAGGATGATTTAAAAAAAAAGAACAATACATGGACTTTTTTCATAATCGAACCTTGCGCCGTTCATTATTGTGTCATAAAAAGATTCCGGTGACGCGAAAATTAGAGTGGAAAGTGGTTCCGGATTTTTATATTGCGACGACGTTACAAGTTGAAAAGATTCCGGTTAATTTAGATTCAGAGGAACCGGCACAGTTTAAAAAAGCGGATGGTGAAATTGTTACTGTGACACACTCACTCAGTAAAGTCGCTCTTTTGTATTTGATACAAAAGTATCCACAGCGGCTTTCTTTTAAAAAATTATACCAATATGTGAGCCGACACTTGCCTAAAAGTTATCACAAATTAACTTCACGGGAAATTGTGGCTAAAGAATTATTACACATCTATTGTTATGAAGCGATAGAATTTTATGTAGATTCATCACCTTATGTAACAACACCTAGTGCTTTTCCACTAGCAAGCCCATTAGCTCGCGTTTTGGCTGCTAAAGAGCGACAACAACCCCTTATTAACTTACGTTGTGAATTTATTCATCTTAGCCCCACAGCAACGGCATTATTACCTCACTTAACCGGTAAAAATAATAGGCCAGCTTTGTTGGAAATTTTGCCACAAATCATAGAAAATCCAGCGATTAAACCAATCAATCTCTTATTAGATGATATTTTGGTTGAAATTGCACAAGGTGGATTGTTAGTAGCGTAAAGTCAAACGCAACAACAAAGTTAGCGAATTTTCTTTACAAATCATTATATTGATTCAAGATGAGTATAGTTTTGATTTTGAATTAGGTGATTTCCAGAAAAGATTATACCGGTGCCTGAGCTTGTCGAAGGCATCTTCGACAATTGCCTTCGACATGGTTCGACAAGCTCACCAACCGCTCAGGCACCGACTCCCGTCCCGGTTATTTATTTCTGGAAATCGCCTTAAATCCTTTCTTATAAGCAATCCTTGTAGTTAGTTTTTGACTTTATTATGAAAAAAGTAGTGGTACAAGAAGTAGTGATGATAATTTTTTTTTCAGAACCATAACTCAATTGGACTCCAAATTCACTACTTTTTTAGGACTACCCAATGTTTTAAGGATGAATCCAGTTAATAAATTGATTTTTTTTAAAATCATAAAATTAACATTTTAATCTATAATTATGATATTATTTCCGACATTCCGCACAAGCAATCTCTAAAAAAACCATTTTTTAACTCTTTGATTTATTTTAGATAATATTTTTCACGGTTTAGCCGTAAAAATTTATCAT
>Ga0233403_10000278_pt1 | contig 23950 bp, 32 predicted proteins | sample Na_oxic_1_MG_FD_179866 | JGI IMG/M metagenome (GOLD analysis project Ga0233403, IMG submission 179866) | Seawater microbial communities from Saanich Inlet, British Columbia, Canada - Na_oxic_1_MG | ecosystem: Environmental > Aquatic > Marine > Inlet | place: Canada: British Columbia | collected...
ATTTTGATTGATAATAAGTATGGGAATATTCGATGAAGAAGCAAAGATAATATCCTATGATGCCAAAGGTAGTTGCCCACCAACACTAAGCATGAAGGAAGGAGAAAAATAATGTCTAGCTATTTAGAAGAAATTCTTGAACAAAAAAAGCAAGTTTTACTAAAATACCGTGAAGAATCACTGGTTGAAGAAATCGAATGGCAGAAAAAAGTTAAAGCACTTTACACACAGATTAGAAAATGGTTAAAACCACTTCAAGACAGAGGTTACGTTATTTTCCAAGAAGAAAAACGTTCAATGGGAACCAGTATAATCAATGAGGAAGACTTCAAACCGGCACTGAGGGATTTTTTGACAATCCAATTTTTGAATGGTGAAACAATTGAATTTGAACCGGTGGGTTTTAATGTTGTGGGTGTTTATGGAAGAGTCAATATGCAGCTTGGCTTGCGTGAAATGATGATTGTATTGAGGAAAAAAGGGGTGGAATGGGAATTTGCTGAACGCAATGAAGGTAGAAAACTTAACTTTTATCAGTTTAATCAAGACACTTTTGAGCAATTGGTGACAGAATTTGTCGAGAGCTTCTAACCAACTATGAATGATTTTACTTATGATGCTATTGTCAATGATTTTTTGTTGTTGAAAAAAGCAGTTAATCATTTGGATGATTCCTTTTTTGACTTTATAGATAAGTCTGAAATAAAAAAGCAAAAAATTATTCAAGAAAAAAAGAGACTCATACAGCAACTTAAAATAGATACAGCATTTAAGCTTTTAACCAAGTTGGAAGCTAATCTTAAACCGGATTATAACAACGCAATCATTCAAAAAAAGAAAGATGATTTATCCGAAAAATATTTATCGTTATGTAAGCGTTTCAGAGAACGTATTAAAAACTATGACAAGCCACTGAAAACTATTTGTAAACGTGTTTCTTTGGAAGATATTTTAGATGAGGTAAAGTCATTTTTTGAAGTGAGTGATAATGCCTTTTCTAAAAACTGTTCGGTTTTAAAAGCTTATTTTAAATTCAGGCATTGGTATGCACATGGTAGATATTTTCAGCATACTCCACCAATACCTGACCCTGAAGATATAGAAATTTTATGTTATGAATTTCAAACTAACATATTTAGCAGAAAAAAATAACGGAAGGTAATACAATACCCAATACGACCAATTTAACCAAAATATTTTTGCAATTTAAACCCATAGCTGAAGATTTAATTCAATTATTACAAGCTTTTATAGCCCAATCACATCAGAACTTGAATTAGATAACGCTATTGGAACACTTTCTGTCTTATTAATGGCAAAACCACAAAGGTTGATTGAAAATGTTAGGCCCTTGTGAAACGAAATGATTAAAAAAATATATCAGGGGGGTTGTAAACCACGTCCCACATCGAAAGCATCAACCAATATGAGGTCATAATTAAATGAGTTTTGATGATTTTATTGATTTACTGACTAAAGAAGACCTCGAAAAAATTAACCAAGCATTTCGTGAACATCAAAATCTAAAGCCGGTTTATAATTTTGGAAAAATAAAAACCAAAGATTTGGAAAAATTATTTGATCTTAAAATAATTTTTGATCAAGAAGATTTTAATAACTGGTTCAATTATGAGATAATTTTGAAGGATGAGGAAGTTCTATTTTTAAAAACTCTTTTAGAGCAAGAAAAGAATCTACTAAGGTTTTACAATGAAGAAGATTTAAAGGTTCATTTTATTTCGCCCATTTTGAATAGAATAAACTTCAAATCTTATGAAAATGAAGTGCGTGATTTTTATGAAGAATTTTTAATTTATGAAACGAATGATTTTATCTTAAAAGGTATTACAGACTTTTTTGTTGCAAAAGGTTTGAAAAACCCTAAAATCCCCTATTTTTTCATACAAGAATTTAAAAGGGGTGCCGGGTATTCAGACCCAGAGCCACAATTGCTTGCGGAACTCATTAGTGCTGTAGAACTAAATAAGTTTAACTATATGAAAGGCGCGTTTATTATCGGTGAAAATTGGATTTTTGTTATTTTAAACCGGCTAGCCGAACATAAATATCATTACTCTTTAAGCCGAACATTTAATGCCAGCAACATAAATGATTTACAGTGTATTTATAAAAACCTACTTTTTGTAAAAAATGAAATTTTAAACATTAAGGCAACTCCCAAATAATAAAATACCCATGGTTTTTTAAGTCTGCTGGCTTTTTGGAATTGGGTATTAGTGAGTTGATTAAAGGTTATAGAATTTTGATTGATAATAAATATGGGAATATCCGGTAAGTAACTTGATAAAGGTAAAATTTTTATGGGTGATGTAAGAGCAACTGCACGATTACGTAATATTGTGGATGTAGGACTTGCTGATCGAGGGTATATTAAAGTTGAGCAGATACCAAGTAGTGAACGTGATTTTTTAATTGATACTGGGGCTGTGATGGTATTGTTGCCAGAAGATGAAGTGGAAAATTTGCGTCTTATGCGTGGTGATAAGGTAATTGTCACTTATGCGGATGAACGTAAAGAAGAATTACCCACCGGTTTGGGCTTAGAAATTACCATTTCTGATCGAACTATGGTAACAGACTGTGTTATTGGGCCACCTTTATGTGAGCCTTTAATTGGACAATTGGTATTAGAAGAATTGGATTTATTGGTTGATTGCAATCAGCATACATTACGTCCAAGACCAGAGTCACCCTATCGTCCGTTGTTAAAACTAAAATAATGGTTTCGCTTCAGACCAACTCAGAGAACCGGAGCCAGCATTGGTTTAATTTAAGCTCTGAGATTGGTGAGGATATTGATAAGCGAGACTACATAGTTTCTAACGAGATGAATTGATTAAAGGTTATAGGATTTTGATTGATAATAAATATGGGAATATCCGGTAAGTAAACAAATATATGATATTACTAGAACGACATAATACAATAGTCAAAAATACTCTTAAAGATATTTCAGCTAAATATCCAGACAAAAAACTTTTTTTGGATATTGGTTGTGGTTCTGGAGCTAGAACCAGTATTTTTAATAATTTTGGTAGAGAACTAATCGGTTGCGATAGACTAAATTGGTTGGATGACCAATATAAAAATACGTTTAAGTTTATTGAAGCTGATTTTGTTGATGGCACAATACCCTTAGACAATGAATCTGCTGATATAATTTTTAATTATGATGTGATTGAACATTTGTTATCACCTGAAAAATTGCTTAATGAGACACATCGGCTCTTAAAAAAGGATGGTATACTTATCGTCTCAACTCCAAATCGCAATAGAATTCTTAACTTTGTTTTGCTGAAATTAGGTTTGAGATATTTTCCAAGTTTTCCTGATTTTAAAAATAAAAGCCCAGAATATTTAAGAAATGATCCTTATGCTGCTCATGTTTATGAGTATACAGTTCCCGATTTAGAAATGTTGTTGTATAAACATAACTTTAGAGTTATAAAAACTCATAAGATATTTTATGGTCATCAATATGGAATAAAAAACTTATTTGGATTTCCTTTTTTTCATAACATAATAATGGAATGTATTAAAGTATGATTTATTTCAATACCTTCGCCAATTTGATATTTGTTTCGGGAATGTAGCGAAGCGGATTTCCCGAAACCCAGTAATATCGGAGTTTCGGGAAATCGTACCTCATTCCCGAAACAACAAATTTTTGACATTGGCGAAGGTATTGTTATTTGCCACAATTAAAAAAAGGAACCTGACAATAACACAATATGACAGAAAGTGAGATTTTAGAAAACATAAAGCAAAAATATTACGATGCTAAACTGCTTGACGAAAATGGAAGATTTGCAAACTCAATTTATCTTTGCGGTTATTGTGTTGAATTATCATTAAAGCTTGTGATAACAAGAAAGCTAAATTGGACAAAATATAAAACGGAAGGAAAATTCAAATTTCTTAAAACTCATGACTTTGATCTTCTGGTGGCATTTACGGGTGATGAACCTAGAATTAAACGAATTCCATCTTGGTCAGTTGTAATGCGGTGGAACGAACATAAAAGATACGAAGACCCTGCAAAGGCTAATAAAAACGATTCTGATTCAATGATTCAAGCAACCAAAAATATGGTGGAGGACTTATGCAAGATATTATTATAAAAATTGCCAAAGCACTGACAGAAATAGAACATGAAAAAGGTGCTTTTATAGTAAAGTGCCTTGTTGCTAGAAACCCGGATGATATTCAATGGGACTTGGTTCTTGCAGCTAATTGGTTTGAAGAGGATCAAATCCAGAGGTTAAATTATTTGTCAGAAAAAATTTTATGCAAATTAGATAATGATTCTATTTCACAGTTCTCTGCAGTTATTACAATTTCACCAGATTCCGATTTGGCGCAGTTTTTGATAAAAATACAGAAAGGATATAATCGGCATTATGGAAAACTTAATGCTCACGAGCAGGTTATTATAAACACAGATAACAAGCAAGCACCAATGGTTTTGTCCCTTGCGAATATAATAACTCCAGAAGAGGAGATACGTAAAATAGAGTAGAAAGAAAAAAGATTACTCCAATTTCGTTTGATTATTCTAATTATTTATTCCTAAGTTTTTAATAGAGTTAGCTAAATAAACTCTTCTCAGAAATAAACTCTTCTCAGTGATACTTATTTGGATTGATATCCCCGGGTTGTCTGAAAATAATGTTGAGTGGTGGAAGAGTTGAAAAGCTATTTCCACGTCTGAGGTAACAATATGATAGCAATACGCGAATTTGTAAAAATTAAAAATCATAGAATAGATTTATTATTACCACAAAATTTTCACTATGATGAAGTCTTAAATACTTAAGTGGTGAATACTTTATCCTCCCTACACACCTAAATACTTTAGTGCATGAAAACTAAAACAATTGGAACTAAATTTATGAAAAAACAATACAAAACTCCCAACGACTGGTATAGTTCCTGTAAGAGTGAGTTAAGAAAATACAAATCTGAGTGGATTGCATTTACAAATGAGGGGGTTATCGCGCATGACAAAAACATTGTTAACGTGGCTAATGCGACCAATAAAATGTCTTCCTCTCAATATATCATTGATTACATTTTTGACAGCGATTTTGTTGAACCAGTAAGGTTTTTACCGATCAGATTTAAAAACGTCAAGCATCACGAATGGCAACCTAAGTATCATGTTGTACTTAAAGTGAAAACTTCAAAATCACTTCAAATGTTAGTAGATTCTGGTGCTGATTTCAGTCTCATATCTAAAGACTTGGGACTTATTCTAGGTTATGAACTGGCTCATGCAGAGTCTCTTAGTCAAGCTGAAGGCGTTGGTGGTAGCGTTAAATATGTGCTACGGGATATAGAAATACAACTTGATTCTTATACCTTTACGGCTCCGGTTGCCTGGATGCAAACAGAAGCGTATCAAGATGTTCTGTTAGGCCGGGAAGTGGTATTTGATTTATTCGATGTTGAATTTAAACAAGCAGATGAAAAAATTGTTTTCAAAAAAAGAGCTGATTGAATTAAAGCGCGTTCTAATTACCGGAATTTCCGGCTCTGGTGGCAGTTACCTCGCAGAATACATTGTTCAAAACCATCCAAATACCAAAGTTTACGGTATTTCGCGTTGGCACAGTACCACGGCCCAACAAAACCTCGCTCAGATTGAGGATAGTATCAAGGTTTATGAGTGTGATCTTAATGATTTGAGTTCAGTGGTCAACACGCTTAGGGAAGTTAAGCCAGATGGTATTTTTCATCTCGCTTCTCATGCCAATGTTAGAGCCTCTTTTACCACGCCGCTTGCGGTGTTGCAAAATAATATTATGGGGACAGCTAACCTTTTGGAAGGAATTCGTTTAGAGGGCCTTGATCCGGTAATTCAGTTATGTAGTACCTCAGAAGTATATGGACAAGTTGATCCTAAAAATGTGCCAATTACTGAAGCTTGTCCTATCAATCCATCTAGCCCTTATGCCGTTTCCAAAGTTGCTCAAGATCAATTAGGCCAAGTGTATTTTCTCAGTTATGGCATGAAAGTTATTCGCACGCGGATGTAGAGATGCGATGGCCTCTTACTGGACTGCTATGCTCAAATGTCGTTTGGGGGAAGCTTATAATATTGGTGGCAATACAGTAATTAAGGTAGGTGAATTTTTGGATGTTTTGAAAAAAGTGGCTACTTGTGCGATTCCTTCACGGGTTGATCCCAAGTTATTGCGTCCAGCAGATGTCACCCTACAAATACCCAATGTAGAAAAATTTAAACAAGAAACCGGTTGGCAGCCAAAATATACCTTTGAAGAGAGTGTTGAACATCTTCTTAAACATTGTCGAGAACGGGTGAAAAAGCGAGCGTAACGAATTTTGGTTGAATTAATTAAAAATTTAAAGATTATGAAACTGGATCAATTTATTGCTTCTCTTACCAAAGAAGATTTAAAAGAAATTAATGAGAAATTTAATCAACTACACGGTGAAATACCAACCTATTCTTTTAGTCAAATAACATTTAAAATTTTAAGAGATATCGTAGAAATAAAACCAAAAATAAATGCTAATAAATTTAATGATTGGTTCAATAATAAAATTATCATAGATAAATCTGATGTGTTATTCCTAGAAAAACTACTCGTTGAAAATACGTTTTATCTGGATAATTACCCAGAAGAGGATTTGAAAATTAAATTTATTAGTCCGATTTTGTCTCGTGTCCATTTTACTGATTTTGATAAAGAAATTTGTGATTTTTATGATAGAAGTTTAAGCTATAAAACCGCAAAATTTATTTTAAACGGCAGAGCCGATTTTATGGTTGCTAAAGGTTATTTCTATCCGGAAGAACCATATTTTTTTATTCAGGAATTTAAACCCTCAACCGATGCCAATAATCCACAACCACAATTACTTGCTGAGTTGATTGCTGCGGTTGAATTAAATCAATTAATGAGCCTCAAAGGTGCTTTTATTATTGGTGCAGTATGGAATTTTGTGATTTTAGAAAAATTAAATACCAATAAATATCAATATTTTGTGAGTAAGAATTATAACGGTACCAATTTAGAAGATTTGCAGGGAATTTATAAAAACCTATTGTTGGTAAAACAAGAAATTTTTGAGCTTCAACGGTAAAAAGGTTATGGGGAGTTAAATTAACTTTAACATGTATGTAGTTGGCATGCGTGTTGTACTCGTTTTATTTAATCAGAATTTATTTTTCAAAAATGCCTATTAATAAAAATGTTAAACCAAAACAGGAGTACCAAAAATGCCTGAAAAGCAAACAACTCGAAAGGTTCGCCGGGGAAGGATATTTCCTGAAATCCAATGGACACCAGAACAGATAACTCAAAGTAAAGCTAAAAACCAAGCAATTTATCAGCACTGTAAGATTATTTTTGAACGAGTTAAACCACAATTTATTAAGGCTCACTACAACTGGTTTATGGCAATTGAGCCAAATAGCAAAGAATACTTTCTTGATAAGAATGAAGAAATCGCCACACACAAGTTGCGGCAGAAACACCCGGAGGGTATACCGGTACTGTTTAAAATCAATGAAACTGGGGCGTGTGGTACAATATGATTTGTGGGAATTTTGGTGACGATGGTGAGTTATTTTTTGAAATTGATCTGCTTACAGATGAAGGATTAGAATTACCGGTTGATGCCATACTAGATACCGGATTCTCAGAGTGGCTAGTGATTAATAAGCAGGATTTACAGGGGCTTGATTGGCTCTATGTGCATACAAAAATAATGCAAATGGCACAAGGGGAATCAAGTTTTGATGTCTATGCTTGAATAGAGAACAACTAAATGACTACAGAACGAGAGTTAGAATTATTAGAACGTATCGCTTCTTTAGAACGAATTATCAAAGAGAAGGTTGAGGAAGTTCCCAAAATTCCCACGTATAATTTTGGCAAGATAACCATTAAAGAATTAAGAACATTGTTCGATCTTGAAAGGGTGTATGATCATCAGATATTTAATCATTGGTTAAATTGTGATTTGGTGTTGACTGATCAAGAAATTCAATTTTTAACCACTTTGTTAGAACGAGAAATTGAGCTAATCAAAGTTTACAATGAAGAAGATTTAAAAATCCATTTTATTGCACCCATTTTAAACAAAATTGATTATAAATCTTTTAAACTTAAAATTCGAGATTTTTATGAAGAAACTTTAGTTTACGAAACTCAGCAATTTATCCTAAGTGGTATCACAGATTTTGTCGTGGCAACTGGTTTAGAATATCCAGAAAAACCTTACTTTTTTATTCAAGAATTTAAAAAAGGACTACAATATTCTAATCCGGAGCCTCAGTTGTTAGCAGAGCTTATTAGTGCAATCGAATTAAATAATTTTGAGCAAATAAGAGGAGCTTTTATCATAGGTGAAAATTGGAATTTCGTTATTTTAAACAAACTCGCTCAAGATAAATATCAATATTTTGTAAGTCACACATTTAATGCAACGAATATTAACGATCTGAAATGTATTTATAAAAGTTTGCTGTTTGTAAAACAGAATATTTCTGATTCAATAAGTAATTGTGGTCAGAGTAAAATTCATAAGATATAGTCGCAAAAAATATTGAAATATAAAGTGGCAATTTGTGCAATTCCTCCCGGGTTGATTCCAAGTTATTGCGTCCAGCCAATGTCACCTTACTAAATACCCAATGTAGATAAAGTTTAAACAAGAAACCGGTTGGCAACCAAAATATACCTTTGAAAAGAGTGTTGAACATCTTCTGAATCATTGTTGGGAACGGGTGAAAAAGGAACAAAGTACTAATGACTAAAACAGATTTAATCAATTTTGAACAAGAAATCGCTGATATATACGCAACTGGTGTTGTCAAAGGGCCAATCCATTTAAGAGATGGTAATGAAGAGCAACTCATAAAAATTTTTAAGGATATAAATTCAGAGGATTATGTATTTTCTACGTGGGGTTCTCATTATCATGCTTTACTAAAAGGTGTGCCACAAGATTTGGTAAAGCAACGAATTTTGCGAGGAGACAGTATTACGCTGTGTTTTCCTGAATATAATTTCTATACCTCCGCAATAGTTGGCGGTATCTGTCCAATAGCTGTGGGAGCAGCACTTGGCATAAAAAGGAAAGGAGTTATACAAAAAGTTTGGTGTTTTATAGGTGATATGACCTATATGACCGGTATTGCCCAAGAATGTATTGAATATAGCGAAAACTTTGATTTACCAATTACCTTTATCGTGGAAGACAATGGTAAATCAGTATGTACACCAACCAAGGACGCATGGGGAATCAGTTGTAAAAATAAATATGAACAAATGGCAAAAGCTGGAAAACATAAAAATGTCCAATATTTTCAGTATGAGCTAACTTGGCCTCATGCTGGTATAGGTAAATTTATACACTTTTAATTATGAAATATTTCGATGAATGTAAACGTGCTATGGAATATTTAGCACAAGATGATCGTGCGTTGTTTATAGGCCAAGCAGTAGCTTTTCCCGGTACTGCTGTTACACGCCAATTAGAAAATGTATCACCGACTAAAAAATTAGAATTACCAGTTTGTGAAGAAATGCAAATGGGTATGACGATAGGTTTAGCACTAGATGGCTATGTTCCTGTATCCATATATCCACGTTGGAATTTTTTGTTACTTGCTACCAATCAATTAGTTAATCACTTAGACAAAATTAATTATTTTACCGATAATCAGAAAAAATTTAAGTGTATTATCAAAGTGGTTGCCGGTTCGGAAAGACCTTTATTTCCCGGTCGTCAGCACGTTGGCGATTTTAGTGATGGGTTTAGGCAATTATTAGAAACTGTTGAGATAATTCAATTAAAAGAACCTGAACAAATACAAAGTGCTTATGAACGCGCTTTGCACAGGGAAGATAATAAATCCACTATAATAGTTGAATACGGCGATTTTTATAATGAGAAATAATTCGGTGGGGATAAAAAAATCTGTTGATGTGCTGTTTATCAATCCCGGTGATAACAAACAGATTTATCAAAATTTGGAAAATGAGTTTTCTGCCATTGAACCGCCAGCATTAGCCGGTTTGTTCGCAACTTTTATACATCAAAAAGGTATGAAGGTAGCAATTATTGATGGCCCTGCTCATGGCATGACAGCTAATACTATTGCTGATAATGTAGTTGATGAATTCAGTCCCATGTTAGTGGCAATTGTAGTATATGGATTTCAACCTTCGGCTTCTACACAAAATATGACAGCAGCCGGCAAAATTGCTAAGGCCCTCAAAGAACGCAATCCTAATCTTAAGATTCTTATGACGGGCACACATCCAGCAGCGTTACCGCAAAGAACGATGTTGGAAGAAGCCGTTGATTTTGTGTGTGACCGCGAAGGGCCAGTAACAATTTACAAAACCGTCCAAGCCCTAAAGGCAAAGCTAGAAAACTTTTCTGACATTCCTAGTTTATGGTGGCGACAAGATGGAGCGGTTTTAGCACCTCGTAGTTCGGAAGGATTGATTAAAGATTTAGATACAGAAATGCCAAGTATCGCATGGGATTTACTGCCAATGGATCGTTATCGAGCGCACAATTGGCATTGCTTTGAACATATCCATGAACGTTCTCCTTATGTTTCGATTCATACCAGCATGGGTTGTCCTTATCACTGTAGTTTTTGTTGTATTAATGCGCCGTTTGGAAAATCCTCTTACCGAATGTGGAGTCCAGAAACCGTTGTCAAAGAAATTGATTTTTTAGTAGAAAATTATGGCGTTCAAAATATCAAATTTGTGGATGAGATGTTTGTACTCAATAAACATCATGTTTTAGGTATTTGTGATCTTCTGATGCAACGTGATTACAAAGTCAATATTTGGGCTTATGCCCGTGTTGACACTGTAAAAGATGAATTTTTAGATAAACTCAAAGCAGCCGGTTTTAATTGGTTAGCTTTAGGAATAGAAAGTGCGAGTGAATATGTACGGGATGGTGCCTTAAAAAAATTCGGTAATAAAGAGATTACAAATACAATACGAAAAATTCAGGATGCCGGTATTTATATTATTGCCAACTACATTTTTGGTTTGCCGGACGACACGATAGAATGTATGCAAAATACTCTTGATCTTGCTCTGGATTTGAATTGCGAATTTGCTAACATGTATTCTGCAATGGCTTACCCGGGTTCGTTACTGTATAAAACCGCATTAGAATCAGGTGCCGATTTGCCAAACTCATGGCATCAGTTTTCCCAACATGCTTATGATAGCAAACCTTTATCTAACCAATATTGTACCTCTGCTGATATTCTTGAATTTAGAGATAAAGCCTGGAATACTTATTTCGCTAATCCCAGTTATCTCAATATGATTAAAGAAAAATTTGGTCAAGATGTAATTGATCATATAAACCGCATGGTTGCCATTCCTCTTCAGCGTAAGTTGGTAGAAGAAAAATATAGTCTACAAAAATATTGATAAGTGTTGACATTATTGATTTAAGTTTGATAGACTGCGCCCACCATGCATGAAAACGAAACCAGTTTTAAAACTAACAGGGCTATCACGTTTGAGAAATTAGACCGTGAGAAAATCATGAATGAGATTATCACATTAATTCATTGTTTTTCAATGTTGCACGACTCAAAACGGCGCGTCAAACATGCCTTAGAGGTATTAAATGAAAGCACTGAAGACCAAAGTTAGAGGATTGACAAAACCCCAGTTTAAGCGATTAAAGGAACTGACCGGCCATGCCAAAAACCTCTACAACCAAACTTTGTGGACATTACGCCAAGCCTTTTTCGCAACCGGAATGTACTTTCCCTATGCAAAAATGGATAAAGTCATGAAACAAGTTACTAATCTTGAAGGGGAAGTTAACTATAGACTCTTGAAAGCCAAAGTCGCTCAACAAACTTTGCGACGGCTTGATAAGAATTTCAAGTCCTTTTTTAGTTGTCATCAAGACTTCAAAAAAAATCCGAGCAAGTACAAAGCTAAGCCGAGGCCACCTAAGTACAAGCCAGATAAGCATGACAACCTAATTTATGATTATCAGGCTTTCCAAGTCAAAGGGTATGTTTTTATTGAAAAATGCCCTAAAATAACGAAGCTGAAGGGTTTATCAGCAAAAGTATTTTCAATGGGACAATTTATTCGATATGAACAAGTTATTGTGTTAGAAAAGGGTTTAGAGGTAAAAGTCCCGGAAACTTTGTGGCATAAGGAAATAAAACAGCTGGAAATAATTCCTAAATACAATAGCTTTCATGCGGTCTTCGTTTTTGAAGAAACCCCTAATAATTTCAAGCAAGTAAAACCAAGCGCTCAAGTGATGTCTATTGACTTAGGGTTGAACAACTTAGCAACTTGCGTAACCAACGGCGTTGTCCCCCCTTTCATTATTGATGGTCGGCGGCTGAAATCAATAAATGCCTCCTACAATAAGCGAAAAGCTTCAATGCAATCAAAATTATCAATGCGGGGGAAAAAATGGTCGCATCGGCTCCAAAGTTTAACCGATTGGCGTAATGCCGTGGTAAACGATTATATGCACAAAGCGACCTCAATTGTGGTCAAAACGTGCGTCAAACATGGCATATCTCAAGTTGTTGTCGGTGATGTGGTCAAATCACTCGATCAAATCAATTTAGGCAAAAAAACCAACCAAAACTTTGTCAATTTAGCAGGCCAATTTGTAGACAAACTGGGTTACAAACTTGGGTCACACGGTATTTTCCTTATGGTGACAGACGAATGCTATACTAGTAAAGCGAGTTTTGTTGATGGTGATAAAATGCCCAAGCGGTACAACCCTAAAATCAAACAAAAATGCACATTTAGTGGAAGACGTGTGAAACGTGGTTTGTACAAATCAAGTGATGGAACACTCATCAATGCTGATGTAAACGGTGCATTTAACATCCTTCGATTAACTGATTCTGACTTTTCCTTCTCCAAATTGGCGCAAAAAGTAGGCGCAAGGATTAAAGAATGGTTGCACCCATCTAAGCGGATTAGACCTTTGTCTCCTCCTAAAGAACAGTTTTGGGCCAATCGAAAACCTAAAAGTAACCTTAGTCTTCATTAGGCGAATGGATAAAGGGTTGATCGCTCCCTTATTCACAGAAATTGAAATTCTGCCTCATTATGCATTAATATCAATATTTGTCAATAAAATTGCTATCTGCTCAAGAGTCTTTCTAAAATAATTATGCTTTTTTAACTTTTCAATCAAGAAATCATTCAATCAAGAAATCATTATGAGAGAGACAATAATAAAATTGTTAGAAAAAAGGCCGTTTCTTTTTGGAATAGCTCAAAAACTCTATAGGGCAAGTTGGCCATTGAGTAAGATTCGATTTTGGTTGATGAAACTTAAAAAACGTCCTTATTTTGGTTTGTTATACAATAGTGTCCAAATATGTTCGGAACGTTATCAGCCTATGCATAAGTTAATTAAGCATGAAATAGCAAGCAAGCAAGCAAGCAAGTGCAATATTCATACCAAGTTCAAAATTCTTGAAATTGGTTCTTGGGCGGGTCAATCTGCTATTTTGTGGGCTTCTGTTTGTAAGGAAAACAACACTGGAATTGTCTTTGTTATTGATACTTGGATGGCTTCAGAAAATGCCCCTAAAGCAATGAAACGGGCTACCAAAGATAACAAAATTTTCAATCTGTTTTTGCATAACGTCGCAGCCAGTGGTATGCAGGATTATATCGTGCCTATCAGAGGAACCAGCGATGCTGTTGCGGAGATACTTAAACCAGAAACATTTGATTTTGTTTATATTGATGGTGATCATTCCTATACTCAATTTAGCCAAGATTTAAACAATTACATGAAGGTTGTTAAAGTAAACGGAATAATCTGTGGTGATGATCTTGAATTGTTTCCTCATGAAGTAGATATTCAACATGCCAAACAACATTGTGATGAAGATTTTATTCTGGATAAAAAATCACAGAAATATTTTCACCCTGGTGTGGCTTTAGGAATACATGAGGTATTTGAAAATGTCAGTATGAAAAATGGATTTTGGGCTATGCGAAAGTTGCAAGATGGCTGGGAAACTGTAGAAATATAGAAAGATTATAATACAATGAATAAAACGATAAACCACAACTTTAAAGTTTTTGTAACAGATATTAAACAGAAGATATTATCATCTCAATATGAGGCACTAAAGGCTGTAAACAAAGAACTCATAACTCTTTATTGGGATATAGGTAAAAGTATCGTTGAAAAACAAGAGGCTTTTGGATGGGGGAAATCGGTAGTAAAGAATTTATCGGAAGAACTGCAAAAAGAGTTTGTAGGTATGAAAGGTTTCAGCGTGAGAAATCTTTGGAATATGAGAAATTTTTACATTGAATATAAAGATAATTCAAAACTGCAGACACTGTCTGCACAAATTGGATGGTCTCATAATGTAGCCATTTTTCAAAAGTGCAAAGATAATCTTGAAAGAGAGTTTTATATAAAAAGTGTGGTTAAGTTTGGCTGGAGTTATAGAGTTTTAGATAATCATATTGATAATAAATCTTATGAAAAATACCTCTTAAACCAAACAAATTTTGATAAAACATTGCCAAATGAGTATAAATATCAAGCCAAATTAGCCGTAAAAGATGAATATAACTTTGACTTTTTAGAACTCAGTGATGAGCATAATGAATATGAACTTGAAATAGGGCTGATAAACAAGATAAGGGAATTTCTCTCGCAGATGGGTGGTGATTTTGCTTTTATTGGTAATCAATATAAATTAGAAATAGATAACGAGGAGTATTTTATAGATTTACTTCTTTATCACCGGAGACTGAAATCTCTTATTGCAATTGAGCTGAAAATAGGTAAATTCAAGCCGGAATATGCCGGTAAAATGAATTTTTATCTCTCCGCTTTAAACGATACAGTTAAACTACCAGATGAGAATCCATCTATTGGTATCATTATCTGCAAAGAAAAAAAACGAACAACAGTAGAATACGCACTAAAAGATAGCAATCAACCAATAGGAGTAGCCACATATAAGCTAACAGCAACTCTTCCGCATGATATGAAAAATCTTTTACCTTCCTCTGAAGAGATTAGTAAAAAACTGGAATATTTTTTTGAGGATATTAAAAAGTGATTCAACTAAAACTAATATGCGTATTTTAATCACCGGTGCTTCTGGTATGGTAGGGAAAAACTTTTGTGAACATCCTGCCAATAGCCAATTTGAACTGCTCACACCATCAAAAAATGAACTAGACTTACTGGATTTTTCCAAAGTTAGCCAGTTTATAGCACGTTATCGTCCACAAGTTATTATCCATGCCGCCGGATTGGTGGGTGGTATTCAAGCAAATATCCGAGAGCCAGTACGCTTTCTTATGGAAAATCTTGATATGGGGCGCAATGTTGTGTGGGCTGCACATCAAGCTGGAGTAAAGCGTCTTATTAACTTAGCTTGTGCTTGTATCTACCCGCGTTTTGGGGAAAATCCATTACAAGAAGAATCCATTTTAACCGGAGAACTAGAGCCTACCAACGAAGGCTATGCACTGGCAAAAATCACCATTGCTAAACTATGCACCTATATCAACCGCGAAGATCCCAGTTATCAATATAAAACCTTGATTCCTTGTAATCTATACGGAAAGTATGACAATTTTAATCCGGCTTATTCTCATTTGATACCAGCTATATTATTAAAATTGCATCAAGCCAAAATCAACGGAGAAACCGTTGTTGAAATATGGGGAGATGGTGAAGCTCGTCGTGAGTTCATGTATGTAGGAGATTTAGCAGATTGCATAGTGCAAGCCATACAGCACCTCGACACACTTCCGGATATTATGAATGTGGGAATGGGGTTTGACACTTCTATCAATGAATGCTACCAAATCGCCGCACAAGTGGTTGGTTACCCCGGAACATTTAGCCATAACCTATCTAAACCTTCTGGCATGAAACAAAAATTGTTAGATAGTAGCAAGTGTAGTTTTTGGGATTGGCAAGCAAGTATTTCTCTTAAGGAAGGTTTGGCAAAAACCTATAATTTTTATTTACAACAACATAAATAATGAATAATCACCAAAAATCAGACAATAAAAGTAACAAAGTAGATATTTTGTGTTGTTTTGGGGAAAGTTTTTCAACCCAAATATTTATGGATTCTATAGCTAGAGACTATGAACGTTCAATAATATTGAACTTTAATGTTAAAAAGTTATGGATTCAGTCAGCTCCTGAATATGTAAAGAAAAGAGAAATTAATCTTTTGCTTTTTAAGAACAGCAAGCTAAATTATTTTTTGTCCCCTTTGCTTATGATACATCGACTTTTTACATTTGCAACTCTTTCGTTGTCATTGTGTCGGTTATATAAACCTAAAATCATATTAACAGAAAATGTGTATTATGGAATAGTGGTTGTGATACTTAAGCGATTAGGTTTTTGTGAAAATGTTTATATTATTGCTGGGGATTGGCTCATTGGTGCGGGTAAAAATAAGGGTATTTTCTCTAAGATCGCTAATAACTTTGTATTCAAATGGTTAGATTATTATAATTGCCGTTTTAGCGATAAAACGCTTAATCTAAGTGATAATATTGGTCAAGCTAGAAGGGAATTTTGGGGAGAAAGTCGCACTTGGAGTGAAATAACTTTACCAGTTCCATTTAAATTAAAAACTTCACCAAGAAGTGTACTCAAAAATAATACCATTTGCTTTCTTGGTTATATACGCAAAGATTCTGGTTTAGAGTTGGTATTAGATGTTTTAGCTAAGAATGAAAAATGTGCGGAGATCAATTTGCTATTTATTGGAGGAAAAACCACTGAAAGTGCTTATATTCATCAACTGGTGAAAGAGCTAGGATTGATTAATCGGGTTCAATTTGCGGGATATGTGGAGAGACAAGATTTTGCTACATTTATGAACCAGTGTTTTTGTGGGATTAATTTGATTACCGATCCGGATAGTTACACTAAATATACAATTCCAGCTAAGGTGGTTGATTATCTTCAACATGGTTTACCGGTGATTGCTACACCTTACATTGGTTTTATGCAGGAACTCATTCAAGAAAACGATTTAGGATTGATCGTAAAGCCATCTGAAGAGAAAATAGCCAAAGCCATTCTTCAGATGATGGCAGAAAAGCAACAGTTTCATGAAAGAATTATTCAGTATATTGAGCAATGTGGGGATTTTAGTTTTGCCAAGTATTTGGTTTAGTTGTTAGCCTATTGACTTTAGTGCAACGAATTAAAAACCGTCAAACTAACAACAATTTACCCATAATTCAATTTGCTTATTTCTTTAACATTTTAAATATCCATAAGAAATGCAAATAAATCAACGGAAATTAATTTGTCAATAATTAAACAATTATGGTTACGTTTAAATCCTAGTAGAAAAATGGTTCAATTTTTACAAACCAATTTTCTAGTATTAATCATTATAAACTCCAGCAATTTCTTTACTTACTTATTTCAAGTTATAATTGCTCGCTCACTTCCCGCCGCCGATTATGGCATTTTTAATGCCCTAAATTCCTTTAGCATAATGGTACTAGCTCCACTCGGTGTTATACCGTTCATCATCACCCGCTACACCGTTCGCTTGGGCACAAATCAACTTGAGCAAGTAAAAATGCTCTTATGGAGATTTTTCCAAGCCTCCTTTTTAATTGGCATAGCCCTTTTCATCGTCGGTTTACTGATACTGCCTTGGTTAAAAGCCTACCTAAACATTACTTCAAATCTACCTATCATAATCACCATTGTTACTGCGGTACTCAGCTTATTTTTACCTATATTATCAAGTACATTACAAGGTTTACACCGATTAATTGCCTTTAGTTGGGTGGGAACCGGTTCAACAATAATACGGGTAATACTCGCATTAATTTTAGTCACTTGGCTAGGTTGGGAGGTTAATGGTGCATTACTAACTGGCTTGATTACAACTGGCATAATGCTGGGTATTTGTTTATGGTTGTTGCGTGATGTGTTACAACAACCGTTAGCACCTCTGCCACCGGGTATTTTTCTAGAAATGGCACGTTATGCAGTACCAGTTGCTATTTTTGGTATATTCAGTACGTATGCACATAATCTTGATTTGGTTTTGGTTCAGCACTATTTGCCGGAAGATTCTGGACATTATGCTACCGCAACCATTTTGGGTAAAATTGCTTTTTTTGTGCCGGGTGTATTAGCATTCGTATTATTTCCAGAAGCGGCTAAAAACCAAGAAGAAGGTGAGGAAAACCCACGATTTTTATGGCTAACGCTGTGGGCTACTACTCTACTCGGCGGTGGCGTGGCTTTGGTTTTTAATCTGTTCCCAGAAATGCTTATTAGCCTTTTATTTGGCAAACAATATGTTGAATCAGCCCCGTTACTCCAAATAATCAGTATCGCAATGGCATTACTAGCCCTATCCAATGTCATTTTCACCTACAACCTCGCCCACTTTCGTTATGGCTTCTTATGGTTTTTAGCCGGCGGTGTAGGTTTATTATACTCGCTCATCTACTTTTTCCATAACACACCATTAATAATCGCGCAGATTTTGTTACTCTCGACTGCCCTGATTTTTATGGGAAGTTTGGGGTGGTATGTTGTGATTAGTCGAGTTAAACTGTAAAATAGTACAACGAATGACGGGGATAAACAAATTAAGAGAGGCAAACTGATGAAAATCAACACCATAACCATAGAGAATGAATTAATAAATCTATCAAGAAGTTAGATAAATTACCTTTAACCAATCTAAATATTTTGGTTGGTGGTGCTGGGAAATCAAATTTGATTTCTTTTTTTTAGCTGCTTAATAAAATTATTGAAAAACAACTGAAGCCCTATCGTATTGAGCAAAGTATTAATAGTCTATTATATTTTGGGCTTAAACAATCAAAATGGATTTTTGGAGAAATTGATTTCGGAAATAACAACTCCAGTGCTAGTATGGTAACCACCATGATTGATTATTATGGACTTGATAATTCCTTTTTGGGTAAAGGTGATATAAATGTTCCGAGCCATTTAGGCACCCTTCATATCCCTATAAAAGTAGTGAACAGTTGTTTCGGGAATGGAACTGGATTTCCCGAAACGAAAGCCAAATGTGGGTTTCGGGAAATCCGCTCCGCGCAATGAACGAAACAACTGTCAACTACTTTTGAAGGGTGCCGCCATTTATATGAAAAAATACAATATTTAGAAAACCGCTTGAGCAATGAAATAAAACACACCAAATTTTGTCATTATTATCAACTACATGAATTTGAGACATTATTATTTTCAGATCAAGAAGGTTTAGCATCGGTATTAGAAAAAAATGATGAAATACAAAGTATCTTTAGACATTTTATTAATCCCGAAGAGATAAATGAGGATAAACAACATCTACTTTGATACGCACAACTATACCGCCTATACTGATAATATTGCCGGAGCCAGGGGTGCATTCCCTTATTGAAGGGTAACATTACAATAACTACAAAGATTGTATATAATAAGGGATTTATAATAAAGGATTTATAATAAAAGAACTATAGTTTTTCAAAACTTTGACGCAATCAAACCCAATTTTGGTAACAAAAGGTTTGAGAAACCAATTTAAATCCATGTAACTTTGAGGTAATGCTGTAGCGGGCCAAAATCCATTTTTATAAATCCTTTATTATATACAATCTTTGTAGTTACCCTTCAATAAGGGAATGCGCCCCCTTTGGTTGGTTGAAACGTAGGGGCAATCCTTTGTGGTTGCCATTTCGGTTCCGGCAAAATACCTGAAAATTTATGATTCATTACTTATCAGTTATCAGTTATCCAACATCCTCTAATTTTTCCCACTCAAAATTCACAATATTCCTTGCCTCTGAACTAAATTCAACACCGATTAAGAAAATTTTAAAGCCCGAATTAGCCAAAGCTTGGTATTTTTCATAATACTTTTTCGTTTTGATCTGATTAAGGGCTTTGCCCTTTTCTTTATCCAGTTCAATCACTTTAAATTCAATTAGATAAATGTAGTCTTCTAATTTGACGGTTAAATCAATCCTACCTTTATTGGTGCAATCTTCCGGTTTTGCGTCAATACCCAAAGCGGCAAAATAACAGTAAAAGACGGAGGCATAGTAGCCTTCGTATTCATCCAGATTGTTTTTGGTATACCAATGGTAAGGGATTGAAGCAAACAGGGCCTGAAAAGTGGCTTGCAGTTTCTCAAAATCCGCGTCTAATAAAGCATCATATAAAGCAATTTTATGATCTTCTTTGACGGAGATTTCTTCGATTAAATAGTCAAGAATAAAATCCGTCAGGCTCATTTTGACTTCTAAATTCGGATAGGATAGCTCAAAGATTTGTCTTGCACCCTGTTGGCGTTGCCCGATTATGGTTAAATAACCGGATTGAAATAGCAACGTTTCCAATTGAATTTTTTCAATTTCAAAATGACTTAAAAGCGTTTCGGTGGCTTTCATCTGCTCTAATCGGGGAACAAAATAGCGTCGATTTTGCAGCAGCTTGATAAGGAATGAAGGCGTTGCCGTTTCAAACCAGTAATTCTTAAACACTTTGCTATCTAAATAGAGCAAAATATCGTAAGGATTGTAAATGGATTCACCTAAAAAGTGATAGCCGTCATACCAAAGCTTAACGGCTGTCAAATCAACAGAAGCAAGCCTATCTTGAAAAGTGTTAACTAATTCTGATTGAGTATAGCCACAAATTGTAGCATAGCGGCTATCCAATGTTATATCAGTCAAATTATTTAACCCACTGAAAATACTGACTTTAGAAAATTTACTTACCCCAGTTAAAAACACAAACTTGAGATATTCATCACAATCCTTGATCACCGAATAAATATTTTTCAACCCCTCCCTGACTCTTATCGCCGTCTTGGTTTCAGTGATATTATCAAGAATAGGTTTATCATATTCATCTATGAGAATGACTACTGGTTGCTGAAACTGAAGATATAATTTTCTTATAAGTTCCTTAAATTGAAAATGAAGCGTTTCTTCGGTGATTTCCACCGCATAAAAGTGAGCATTTTCTTTTATCAAAGCATGAATGCTCTTATCCAATATTTCCCGGTTCTCAATCACGCCACTGCCAAAACTGAAATGAATCACCGGGTATTTTTGCGTCCAATCCCAGTTATCCTCTAAAAACAAACCTTTGAAATACGGTTCCTCACCCAAAAACGCTTGTTTTAAAGTATCAACAAACAAGCTTTTGCCAAAGCGTCTGGGGCGTGACAGAAAAAAATAAACACCACTATTGACTAAATCGTAAACGGTTTGAGTTTTATCAACATAATAATATTCTCCGTTTCTGATTTTAGAAAAGCTGGAAACACCTATTGGTAATTTTTTCATCAGTTATTTATCAGTTATCAATTATCAATTATCCACACCCTTTAACTTTTCCCATTCAAAATTGGGCACCCTTCATATCCCTATAAAAGTAGTGAACAGTTGTTTCGTTCATTGCACGAAGTGGATTTCCCGAAACGAAAGCCAAATGTGGGTTTCGGGAAATCCGCTCCGCTCCGCTCCATTCCCGAAACAACTGTCAACTGTCAACTACTTTTGAAGGGTGCCCAAAATTGACAAGATTCCTTTCCTACTTCATTCTCTATTGAAGGCAACCACAAGGGATTGCCCCTACATTATAATCCTTTAAAAATCCGAAAAAATCGGATTTCTAATGTAACTATATAACTTTAATAAACTATAGTTATTGACTATTCAGTATGGAATGCCTTTCCCCTTTTAAACTATCTTCTTCCTAATTATATAGATTGGCCTTTTTACCACTTCCGTATGAATATGTCCAATATATAAGGCTACTAAACCTAGCCCCGACATTAAAATACCTAACAAAAACGTGTTGAATACTACAAAAAAGGCTAGGTGAGTGTAAAAAGATAAACCAACTAATTGGGTGAATAGCATGTAGAACAAGAGTAGCCCTGATGACATGACAGTAAAAAGTCCTAGATAACCGGTTATGCGTAAAGGCAATAATGAAAAAGTGGTTAAACTATTAATCGCCAAATTGAGCAGTTTGTGGAAAGAATAAGTAGCTGTACCGCTGCTACGGGGTGGCGCGGAAAAAGTTAGGTAAGTTTTATTAAACCCCATCCAATCAATTAGCCCTCTAAACATGCGCGTTCTTTCGGTAAACTGACATAGCACTGATACGACTTTTTTGTCTAAAAGACGATAGTCGGTACTATTGGGAGTCATATCTACTTCCGAGAAATGCGCCATTAGCGAATAGAATAGCCGTGAGCCTATCCGCTTGACGAACGAATAATCAGTAACTTCTTGGCGAATAGTGGCTACAACTTCAAAACCTTGTTCCCATTCTTGAAGCAATTGGGGAATTAATTCGGGGGGATGTTGTAAGTCGGCATCTATAAAAATGACGGCATCAATACTGTCGTTAATAGATTCAACCCCAGCCGTCAAGGCGATTTCTTTGCCAAAATTACGCGATAGTAATAATCCCTTAACTCTTTTATCAACTTTGGATAATTCACTAATTACTTGCCATGAATTGTCTTGGCTACCATCGTCAACAAAGACAATTTCCCATTGGTAATCAGGGAGAGTGGATAATACATCTGTCACCTTATCACAAAATATAAGTAATCCTTCTCCCTCATTAAATACCGGCACAATTAAGGCAATGTTTTTTTTAATGTTGTTCATCCGGCTCCCCATAATTTAACGATTCCGTTCAATTCCAACATACTAAATATCTCAGCATAATTCTTGGTTTCTAAATAATTTACAAAATTTTTGGTTTACAAAAAGGCGGTTTCAGTTGGACGCGATATTTTCGATCTTGATGCTGTAAAAAAACGATTCCTCCAGTACAAGCACCGTTAGCACGAAAACGAATCGGTGTTTCGGCACGTAGTTGCCAACCTTCTGGCAATTCAAAGGGTAATGGCTCGGGGTTCACTGGCTTATCATTTGTCTGGGAGCCTTTATCTTGATTATCCGGATAGGCAGTCAAAACAAAATCACGTCTTTGTTGAAAAGCCCAATAATTTAGGCCCCCCAAACGTACCAACATCTCATCACGTTCATAAGCCGCTTGCAGGCTATCATACATTGTGGTCAAACGGGGCACGACGATACCAGCCAACAAACTAAAAAGTACCAGCACCACAAGGAGTTCAATTAAAGTATAGCCGGAGTTTGTCATGAATGGTGAATGGTGAATGGTGAATGGTGAATTATGAATGGTGAATGGTGAATGGTGAATAAATGATTTGCTTGCTTTTCTTGGGTGGTTAAACGAAAACATAGGAGTGTAGGGTGGATAAAGCGATAGCGTATCCACCATTCCACGAAAAACCTCAGAGGTTTCCAAAACCTCTGAGGTTTGGCTGCAAATATTTTTCTGAAAATCTATATGTATTTCATTCACCATTCACCATTCACCATTCACCATTAAATTATAACTGCTGGTTTTTTGGAAGCAAATAACCAATATCGGCATTATAGTCCAAACCACCGGTTCGTCCGTCGGCACCGAATGAGTACAGAGCAAAAGGATGTCCGTCACCGCCCGGCACACTATATTGATATGGATGATTCCATGGATCTAAGGGAAGAGCCTCTTCCAAATAGGGGCCTTTCCAAAATGGTTTGATGGTTTCATCAGCCGGCTCAGTGCGTAAGATAGCTAAACTCTCCTCAGTGGTCGGATAACGACCAATATCTAAATACATAGTTCCCACCGCCGCTTTGAGCATTTTGATTTGGACATTAGCCGTCTTGACTTTGGAAGGCTCTATTGTGCCAAAGATTCGAGGGCCTACAAGTCCAGCTAATAAGCCGATGATCACTAAAACGACTAGCATTTCAAGCAAAGAAAAGCCATGAAGTTTATAAGGTTGACATTGCATAATTTTTAAGTT
>Ga0233403_10000279_pt1 | contig 23946 bp, 20 predicted proteins | sample Na_oxic_1_MG_FD_179866 | JGI IMG/M metagenome (GOLD analysis project Ga0233403, IMG submission 179866) | Seawater microbial communities from Saanich Inlet, British Columbia, Canada - Na_oxic_1_MG | ecosystem: Environmental > Aquatic > Marine > Inlet | place: Canada: British Columbia | collected...
CGGATATCGGACATGTTGGATATCAACGATAATGCGATTTTGTTTATCTTCGGCAAATAAATCAAAACTTCCAAAGCTAAAGCTTTGGACTCCAAGATGGTAGGAAAAGGATTTTTCAGTTTCAATGTGATCGATTTCAAGTTGGACGTTCAGAAAATCACGTACAAATCCTTTGAAAATTTCTGGGACGCAAAAGGCTTTTTTGAAGATAACGCCATAACGTAAAGAGGCGACTTGTTTCATAACTTGATATTTTGGTGGTAGGTTATATACTTGGGGCAGTAACAAACTTTCAGGCTAAATGTTTTTGAAAAAAACTTTAGCCTGAAAACTTTTTAATGAAGAGGTGGGCAACAAAAATCCGTTACCTGCCCCTCCAGCTAAAAAACTAATTGCGATTCTTAATCATCATCACTTCCAAAATCTTAGCTCCAACTTCATCGGAGACTTCCAACACTTGTTGGAGTTCTTCCAACAACGCCTGTTCACCTTCCTCTACAGTGCCATCAGCAAGTGCAATATCAACGGCACAACAAAAAGCCGTTTCCCGGAATTGCTCAGGCAGGCTGCTTTTAGCAATCGCTACCAAGCCGCCGACTCCTTCATTTTCCAGAACTTTCACCAGCTTCTTAAAGGCATCCGACAATTGCCGTTCGTCGTACCCATCAAACATTCTCATTTGTAGCAAATAAGCGAAAATACCCTTAGCTTCTTCCTCAACAATCTCGCCATCCGCTGCCGAAGTCGCTAACGCAATCCCCAAGAAAGCTTCCTGCTCAGAGAAAGTATCCGTCGAAGACGGTGCTTTACTGAAAGAAAATAAACCCATATAATTTGTCCTCAATTAATTGGAATGAAAGTTTTTTTCAAATATAACAGAATATCCGATTGATTACGCCGAATTAAATCCCAATAAAACCTTAAGAGTGCCCGGTTGCCCAGCCCGTTCAAAAGCCAACAATCCTTGTTCAATCGGAAAGTAATCATCAATCAATAAAGTGGGATCGATTAACTGATTTTCAAGTAGGCGCAACGCCGGCGCAAATCTGCCGCAACGTGAACCCACTAGGGTGACTTCATCAACCACAAGATCAGAAAAATTCACGGACAATTCGCCCTGATAAGTACTTTTTAATACAATTGTACCCGTTGGACGAACTGCTTCGCGTGCCAGCGCAAATCCTCCCGCCGAACCAGTGGCTTCAACGACTACATCAAAATGATGTGGTTGGACAGCATATTCATCAATCCACCTAATCTGACGCGCCGCAAGCAATTGTCGCTGCTTATCGTGACGCGCAACAATTTGCAAATCACACCCGGTTAATACCAAAGTTTGAGCAATTAACTGCCCCAAACGCCCGGCTCCGATAACTAAAACCCGATCCGTCGGACGAATCGTCACTTGTGCCTGAATTTCCAACGCGGCAGCCAATGGCTCTGTGAATACCGCCGCGTCGTCTGGAATAGAGGGGGGCACCGGCAATAGGTTTTTCAATGGCAAAGATAAATACTCGGCAAACGCACCATTTCGATTGATAATGCCTAACACCGTGCGTTGCTGACAATGAGTCAGTAAGCCCGCCAAACAATTTTCACAGGTACCGCAAGCGATATTAATTTCTCCCACCACTCGTTCCCCAACACGCTCCGGCGCACCTTGAGCTACCTCAATGACTCCGACAAACTCATGTCCTAAAATGCCAGTATAAGGATAATAACCGTTTACCAATTCCAAATCGGTTGCACAAATTCCGGCAGTATGGACATGGACAAGGGCTTCTCCGTCAACGGGTTCTGGAATAGGCACATTATCACGATAAGTTAACTGATTATTTTCTAACCAAAGGGCTTGCATATTTATTTTGGGAATGAGTCAATTGAAAATTGGTTTTTAGGTTTTTAGGCTTTTGAAAAAAGGTTTAGCTTGTCAAAGTTTTTTGCCTAAAATTCCGAAAACTTCAGCTTTTAAGGCTGCAAATTTTTGTACACAAAAATCTGGAAAATGACTTGATTTATAGTAGTTTTTATATATATTATAAAGTAAGCATTATCAAATAATCGCTTCAATATGGCACCAGTGCAAGTTTCTTGAAAATAAGTGCCATATCAAACGGATTTTATGATATTTTATACTGAATCTACTTGAAATCAGTAAAAATTTTTTCGTCAGAGAAATTTTTTGAAAATAGGATTTCTTTGGCCCTAATTTGGAAATGTTACCGTATTATTGCCCAGGAGTACTATTATGAATGACCAAAATCGCTATGTCATCAATACCGAAGCATTATTCGATGCCTTGAACGGCAAACGCCGAAACTTCGGCTTGATTGAAATTGATAACCCCCTCATCGCCAGCAAACTGGGCATCTTATTTGCTCTAAAAACCAATGGTTATATGAATTTCAAGGGGGAGTCTATCGAGTTGAACGATACCCAACTGATTACGTTGCAAGGCATCCTTGATCAACATTTCAATGCTGAAATGTCTCGCGAAATCCGTAGCCTTGTCACAACATCTGAGCCACGGCAATCAAAACCGGCAGTCAGCAGTCATCGCTCTTCTTTCTCCTCATCTGCCGATAACGAAAGTATTTTTCACAAAATCAAGGGTTTTCTCAGAACCAAACCTAAAATGCAGGAGGAGCCAGCATGACGGTATCCGAAAACACGCATCAGCCAGTTGAAGCGGTTGCTACTTATGGACATAATTTGATTGGCGGCTTGAGTCGCGTTATTCACTGTAATCATTATAACGCCTATTTACAAATGGCGGTTTTAATGACACAAGGCATGGATAACCATCATCCGGAAAGTTTATTGATGGATTCGGTGGCAGCCTTGGTTAATCAGTTGAAACAGCGCGGCTATAGTGAGCGTGATTTGTCGCAGGAATTTTCTTACTGTGGCTTTGGTGTTATTGAGCAACTGGATGCGAATACTTGGGAAACGTCTCGTTCTCATTATGGTGAGTCTATTTGTACGCATGGTAAACCGCAAAAAAGTTGCTATTTTACCAGCGGCTATATTCAAGGTTTGTTAGGAAAAACGGTCCGTGAGACGGATTGTCAAATGGAGAAGGCTCGCACCGATAAGTTTGCCGTGCTTGATGAGCCGTCGGTGGTGGGAAATTATTTGATTCACGAGTTTCAATTACAAACGTTGATTCCAGAGCGTTTTGCCTTTGAAGGTTGCCAGAATTTTGATACCGGTATTGATGAAGAAAAAATCATCGCTGATTTCAAAACGGTGTCTTTATATGGTCAAGCAACAGAAACCGGTTTGATTGAGGAATTTGGGGCGGTGCTAACCAACCATTTTGCTGATTATTACAATCGGGTGAGCTACGAAACCTATTTCGCGCTACGCAACGCCGGTATTCCAGAGGAAGAGAGTAAGGAGACTTTTATTCAGGCGGGACATATTTGTGCGTTTAATACTTTTGGTAGGATAATGAGTAGCTTGCAATGGTACAAAATAGTCGCGCCTATATGTGAGACTAGGGAAGATTGGTTGCATGGGATGATAGCGGTTATCAATCTGTTGGGGTGGGGAGTGTATCGCGTCGAGAAAATTGACGCTGAAAAAGAATTTATTGTGCGGATATATAATTCTTATGAAGGGGTAGGATATCGGCGCATGTATCCAAAGACGGACGATAGGAACATTTCCTTTATGGCAATGGGCGCGATATTGGGGTTAGTGCATTTACTGTGGAAGGTCGATATTCGTCAGAAGCCAGCATTGACGCAGACATTTTATGTCGAACAATTTAATCACCCAGAAAACAGTTATACTGTTGAACAAACCCATGCCCTCGCCGCTGGTGATGAGTATGATCGGTTTGTTGTGTTGAAATAATCGTTTTTTCTGGCCGATTTTTGAAATTGGTTAGGTTTTAGGCCTTAATAAAGTTTAGAGATGGTTCTATATCTGACCGATTTTTGAAAATATAATTAATACACCTCATCATGCGTTCCAATGTTAAGCAAAATAATCAGTTCTTTTTCAGTTTTGTTTTCAATTGAAAAAACGATTCTGCAATCATAACCGCATGAACAGGCATATAAATCTGATAATTCACCTGATAATTTGTGTGTATTGAGGGGTGTCGCAAAAACATCAAATTCCATTTGCTGAAGTGTATTTTCTATCCGTGCTTGTAAATAAATGTTGCGTCGGACAAATTTACGGTAAGCCCTTTCAAAATGAGGTGTTAGAACAAGTTCTCTCATGTTTCCGTGTTCTCATTGAGCGATTGATGAAGTTTGGTGATAATTTCTTGAGAAGTTTGTGGCTTTAATTTGCCAGCATGGAAATCGGCAATGGCTTCTTTCGCATCAATCGCCATTTCACGACGACGATTGTCGATGTCTCGACGTTGTATGATATTAAGAAGTATCTCCCGCTGTTCTAGCGAAAGTTGCATGAATGTATTTAGTGCTTGATCAAGGGTTATTGTGTCCATATTTTTTTGCCTGGCAGATTTTTGAAACCGGTCAGGTTTTAGGCCTTAATAAAGTTTCGGGATGGTTCTATATCTGACCGATTTTTGAAACCGGTCAGGTATTTTATTAACAAAAAGTTTTAATTGATAGCACCAGCATAGGGAGTGGGTTGTAACCACGGATTCATTTCAGCCGCTTTTTTCATTCCCTCTTGTGCCCAATCCGTCAACTGATTTTTGCTTTCAACCAAGCTGTCTAGTGTAGCACGAGTGTTGCTCAATGTCTTCTTGTTGAATTCCTCAATCTGTTGAGATTCTGCCTTCAGTACTTCTGGCACACGCTGAGGTTGGGTCAAGGTTTGTACTTGTTGATTCGCACTTTCTACCCAAATCTGAGCCTGCTTCATTTGTTGTTGAGTTAAATTCATCAACAAATTGGTATTAATGTCTACTAACTTTTGGGCGGATACCAGCATACTTTGATTGAAATCGGACCATTTTTGCATTTGAGCTTGCATGTCAATTCTCCCATTGGTAAAATTATTTATTCTTTTAGGCAATGTGCAAATAATTTATTGCACTGCATCATTAACGGTAATATTAGACTATATAAATAGGTCTGTCAAGGATTTTATCAAAATAATGGAAATAACACAGTAACCGATTAATTAATAAGGATTTTTTTATTTAAATCGCTTGAGACAGCAGCGGTAAGTCGCACAAGTTTGAAACAGTGAGTGTGATTATAAAGTCTATTTTATTGCATTGCAACAAAATTATTTCTCCGGTACTTTGTGACAAAAAAAAACCAAGTTTCTCGAAGAAACTTGGTTTTTTACCGATATATTCATACTAAGCTTTTGGTTATTTTATTCGTTGGTATCATTCTCTTGGGCTTCTTCAACACATTGGATGAGTACTGGCTCGTCGCTACCAATGGGGATAATATCAGAGAGCGATTTGGCTAACGGGCACCACCAGTGCTTATACCAAAATCCGCTTTCTGCTGCCTCCTCAGAACTGTTCACTGCTCCTCCTTCAGCACGTTGCCCTTCTTCCGAATAGGAAAAAGGAGTAACAAAAACCAATAATACCAAAGCCACTATGCCAACTTTTTTATGATAAACGCTCACAACTTTTCTCCTACTCAGTTGATAGGAGTTGCGGCTCAATAGTAAGTTACCGCTTCTCCATAAATAAACAACACAGCCGAAATAAAAGTGAACGAATGGTTGGTTTATTGATTAAGGTAGAATTTTAAGTTGTTGTTTGTTATCATAAATATCATAAGTGGCGGATATTTCAGTTTCAGGAATGAGTGTTTTGTCGATAATAGATGCTTAGCAAATTGGAAGAATAAGTTATTTTCCTGAAAGTTTATAGCCTAGATAACCAAGTTTTGTCCCTATTCTGGTTTTTCAACGCCGTTTCGTTATGATTGATGAATAATCGATAATAAGCAGTTTATAGAATTTTGAATAATTTTGAAATGGAATTGGAACGGAGAAATTAGGGCTTTATTGGAACGGTTGTTATCAATCATCGGGAGAGGATAGGGTGACTAACATTCTGTTTTTATGACAGAAAATGGTACGAAAGCGGAAGGAAAAACTTTCTCAACTTTCAAAAATTATCCAAGTCAACCAATAATCAGTTATGGTTTGATCCGGTTGCTAAACAACGCGAGATAAACGTGCTTATTAACATTCAACCGACGAGTTGGGCTGCTACTTGATAAAATTAGAATTTACCCCTTGACAAATCAAATAATCGTTAAATTCATGGACTTAGGTATTTAAAAATACCCACAGTATCAGGTATTTTTGGGAATTACCTTATCCGATAAATGCCAAATCATATTCCGCACAACACTGCTTGATTTCTTCACCGGCATTCGGTGAAATAAAAATACCACTGACTGGCTTTTCTGGGTTTTGATGTTGGACTAACTGAACTTTTCGAGCAAAAGTCACCACATCAGTTTCTACCGCCGTGATTTTGACTTCAAAAACTGAAAGTTGACCATTTTCTGCCAGAATATCAACTTCAATATATTTGCCCTTCTTTGGAAATACAATACCATCATCGTCCATAAACATTTGACGTAATTGAATCGTTTGAGGTTTGATATCGGTTCTTTTCAAACCATAACTTAATCCTAACGCAAATAATTGTTCGGCATCCTGTCCTTTTTTATCACCCACATTTCCGGTGACAACCTTCAGCCAAGCATCGAATTGGGTGATTTTTTCATCCATCCGAGTCATCATTGATTCCACCTTGATCAAACGGCGTTTCATGTCAAGTCGCTCACGTTTTTCTTCTTCAAAACGCCGGTCCATTTCTTTTTGTAGAACTTCAAAACGCCGATCCATTTCTTTCTGTAGAAGTTCAAAACGCCGGTCCATTTTTTCCTCTATCAGCTCAAAACGCCGGTCCATTTTTTCCTCTATCAGCTCAAAACGCCGGTCCATTTCTTTCTGCACAAGTTCAAAACGCCGATCCATCTCATCACGTAATTGATTCACTTCCTGATGGAGCAAGTCAAAACGCTTGTCAATTTGTTCAAAACGCTTGTCAATTTGTTCAAAACGCTTGTCAATTTGTTCAAAACGCTTGTCAATTTGTTCAAAACGGTGGTTCGAGTCTTCACGGAGCAATTTCACTTCTTGCCACAAATGAGTGACTTCCTCCAATAATCGCGCAAATTCATCACGGCGTGGAAATTGATGGGCAATCATTCCTTCTATCGTGGTGGCGATTTCCGGATTCTGACGCAATAATTCCGGCAATTTCTTGAGAATATACTCTTGCATTTGAGCAAAATCGGGTTCTGCTAACATAATAACCTCCAAACCTAAAAAAGTCCTTGCTACTCCTAGATTTTTAATTCACAAGCGAGCCGATAATCTTGTTGACTCCGTCGTAAAAATTTCCGCAGCCCTAATTCGGCCAATTTCAGTCGTGGTTCTAGCCCATTTCTAACAGCATCGTACAACTGATCGTCATCACTACTCCGAGCCTCAAGCCGTGTTTTTAGGTACTTGGAAATTTTTTCCATTTTACGACGAGGAGTTACCATCCCCAGCGGTGTTTCAATCATTTTGGTTTCCAAAACTATCTTCCAATCCCCACTCTGTCGTTGAAAGTAATAACAAAAACTTTTGTCATCAAAAAAGAGTTGGCTCGGTTTGACTATTAAACGAAAGTAATGTTGTTGTTCAATTTTTATCCATGGATACTCATGTTCTCGCAAAATCCTGGTCAATGGATACTCATGTTCTCGCAAAATCCTGGCCAATTCATGTATTTGTTGGACTAACGTGTCGTCAGTTATGTTAAGCCATTCATAGCCCAGTAATTTGACAGTCTCATTGATTGGTACCAATTCAAAGCCCTTCGCATGAGCCGCTAATGCCCATAATAAACGGCATTGTGTTTGGTTCAAGGTGATACCAAGTGATTGTTCTTTACCCGTTGCACCTATCTTAATCGGTTTATTGGAATCTAAAGGGAGTGTGATAATGTCCGAACAATAGTCATTGGAAAAAGCATTAGGAATTTCGTCTAAAGTTGTTTTTAGTGTTTCTTGATTTTCAAAATGGGCATAGAGCGCATCAAGGTAAGCCGTTTTACCATCCGTCGTGCGCCCGTCGACGATTTCATCTAGGCTAAAACGTTTAAAATATTCCGAACGTTCCTGTTCAACTTGTAATAACTTAAACAAGCCTGGTAGCCTCAACTGATGTAATTCAAAAATGTTGATATGGTATTCGGTATAGGCATGATTGGCTTTTGCGCCAGCCACTTCGGAATAGGTTTTGAGTTTGCTCCAAGGCAACGGCTTAACCGTATATTCTTGTTCATCCAGCCCGGTTTCTTCCTCTATTTCACGTTTCAACGTATTGGCTAAGATTTTATTCAGCAATTCTTCTGGCAGTGCTGATAGCATACGCAACTTCTCAGTCTCAGTCGCGTCTGTCACTACGCCTTCCAAGTCACGGACATTCATCCGTCCACCGATTAGGACATATTCTCCTTTACCATCGCGGATGGTTGTATCCTCGCGTCGATGCAACCAGAATTGTCCCTCTAATCGAATCACTACCCAAGCAACATAAATAAACCGAATAGGTGCCGCTGCATGGCAGCGATGGTTTTGGACTCGATTGATTTCCAGAGCATGTAGCAATTGTTGTTGCTTATCAAGGGTATTTTCATGTTCAGGCGGCTTCCAGTGGTACGGTTCTAACCAAAAATGTTGATCATCCACCAGTGTCTGTAATAATGACAATGCGAATAGTTGGGCTGGAAATGAAACAAACTTCCATTTTCCCTGCCGTAGCTGAGACTCATCCAAAGTAGCCACACTATTGAGCAGCCGCTCAATCAGATGAATCAGCAATTCGGCGGATTCATTTAATAAACGAGCTTCAGCGACAAGCTGATTTTGTAAATCAGTTTTTTTGACGATGGTAAAGATATCGTCTTCCTCCGAGTAGCGAGGCAAATTGTCAATCAGTATGCGTAAGGTATTTGATGAATCAATCATGTCGATATTTTTAATGAACGCGAATTGTTGAATTAAATACTATAAAATCAATAACTTATAAAAAATCGTTATTGAAAGTAATAGAGCAATATTTTTGCACTCGGCTCAAATATTAATCCGGTTAATCCTTAAATCCGTGTAATCTTGTTCGCCTTTCATGAATTATAAAATAATTTAAATCCAATTTTCAAAATGGTTTTTTGCCTAAGTTACTTTCCGGATAAATATGTCGCGCCAATTGAAATAAAAAACCTTCTGGATTATTTCTACCATAATCATGTAAGTTAAAAGTGTACCAAATGCCAGCGTTCTCAATCCCAGTCTTTCTGTCAGTGCTGGTTGTCGCATTTTGTAACCTAACCGATGACAAACCATGCCAAAACATCTGAAAAAGACGATGGTTAATTTCCGACTTATCAACCTTATTTTCATTCACCATATGATTCAGCAGATTGACAAACTTAACTGCATCCTTATCTGTGCTAACCTTTTCTTTCAGAGACGAATAAGAACTGGCTAAGTTCAATTGGTTGCTTTCAATCAGCTTGGACAACTTCGACTCCAAGAGTGGCTGCGGAAAAAGCCTGAACAATGATTTTTCAAATGGTAAAACATCGGGACCTAAATGAAACATTGAGCGCATGTTTACCAAAAACAAAAAAGCAACCTGTTGTTCTCCAAGGCTTTCAAACACATCCCTATGGGCAGCCCAATTCCGCGCATTTTTCATGATCCAGCCCAACGCATGTAATAACGGCCTATCGTCCAAATTCTGATTCAAGTTAGAGGGCTTCGCATTTTCCCAATCATGCGACAGAGTCCGAACAAATAACTCATAATGCGTCTGCTTATTATTTGGACAACGCAGCGGCCAGAAATTCATCAAAATGGTCAAATAGTTGGTAAGATCAATGACCAAGCTATCCGCTGTTCGCTTCTTGCTCATAAAGTGGTTAAACCGAATCACCTTATCCGCCGGATCTTTTTTGAGTAATGATAAAACGTAGCGGCAACCCTCAATAATCCCACGCCGTAAAATCAGATAGTTATCCTGCCGATCACCTAGCCAATTCCTAAGCCGTTCAAACTCAGGATCCGTTTTCTCAAATGACGGCGGTTTTGGTATAAAGATTTCCTCACACCGCTTATCAAACCACCGCACTGTCTCATTTTGCCCAGTCAGAAAACCAATATGGCTATCAGGAAAACCTTGACGGATTAAATTATTATAAATATAAAAACCGCCTTCATTATGCCTATAACCGGCTGGCACATTTTTAGCCGGATCAATCCCTTCGCTCAAATTGATGTCAATTAAAATCACATCAATGTCTTGCTGTACCGTATATTGATTGTTCATCTCCTCAAAATCGTGGTAATTTCGGCACAATATCACTTCATGGTAATCGGAATAACTTTGGCAAAATTCCAGCAACGCCTTTGGTTCGCGTTTCAGCTTAACATCATTGTCCCAGTGCTTATCAAGGACGGTTTGACCCAACAAATCCTTGAAAACGACGAGTACATAACTACTTTCAGGAAGATTTACTCCCCCAAAATCTTCAAGCCAGACAATTCTCATACAGTCTCCTCAAAAATAGCCTTAGAAAAAATCAGTTGCACAGTAAAAACCCCATTTTGTTCAAAACGCTCAACGCGCGAATCCTTCAACATTCCCATCAACTTCTCTACAAAAAGCAGCCCTTTTTGGCTACCTTGCTCTCGATGACGCAAATCCGGATTAAAATGATTGCGACAAATCAGACAATGATGACTCTCCTCGGTTTTCCACACCAATTCAACCCGACTTTGTCCATCAGAATATTTGAAGGCATTAAAGAGCAACTCAGAAATCACCGAAAATAAGAAATTGAAACGGGTTTTATTTTCCCCAAAATAAATCCCTTTGGATTGTTCCAAATCCAATTCTAAAACATCCAAGTGCGGCTTGAGCCAAGCAAATACCTGCTCAGTACGTTCTGGACTCAACTCCAACATCACCACCTCGGTCATAAAAGAATCCCGCAAATTTTTCAGATCCAAATTCGTCCCTGGAGGCAATAAATCCTCCAATTTCTCATGCAATTGGAACAAGATTCGGCTCAATGCCTGGCGCAACGCCAACGCAGTCACCAACTCAATCGACCCCTTGCCCTGACTGTCTTGTTGCCAAGCTGACCGAAACGCTTTCTGATCGCTGATATATTGTTTAAAGGTTTGAATCAGCGTATCGATAAGCAAAAAGGTGGTCAATAATGAAACCATATTATTAATCGCCTTATAATGAGGCATATCCTTATGATACTCGCCCTGAAGTAAACGGATGGTTTGGCGAACCGTTTCCGGACCGGTACCAAGACTGTTGCGAAGGGTATGAGTCAAATAGGACAGCATTTGTTTATTGGCTTCCTCTTGAGCGTTTTTCTCAGTTTCTTGTAATTGTTGTAGCTGCGAAGCCTGTTCCATTTCTTCTATTTCCTCCAATTTTTTTTTCGTCTTCAAAAAGAGTTGATTGTTAGAGAGATAATATTCCAGTAAATGATGGCATTGTTGATAGAAATAATTTCTTTTCTTCGAGTTAAAAAGATGGACTTGGTTAGACTGTTCGATAAAGTTTCTTACAAAATAAACATCAACCGGTGCCGCTACAGATTTGCGGTTGATTGAATTTGACTCAACTTCTTTGAGCCATATCTTAGCTTGCTGAAGATCCAATGGACATCCGTCCCCATTCATAGCCATCACGCCCAATTGGTACTGAGAATAGGCTACTTCGTCCGTTAATTTGGGACCCGTGGCGATTTTATTGAATAATTCAAAAGCCCGTTTTGGATTTCGGTCCGTACCAACCCCGTTGTAATAAGCATTCGCCAATTTAAGCCGCAGCGAGTCGGAACAAAATGGCCCCCAAATCTTTGAAGCGCAAAGAAATTGTCTAACCCAAAAACCTAAACGATCACATTTATCGATTGCCAAAATGAAAAAACCCACCGAACAAATCAGCGCGATACAAAAAATAAACACATAGAAAGCGACAGAAGGTGCCTCGTCAGTTGGACATATCAAGTAGGTACATGCCAAATCAACCAAAACATAAAAAGGAGAAATGGCAAATAACATCACAAATAAACCGGAAAAAAAGAAACATTTCATTGTTCTCATCATCATCCCCTTTAGAATAATCTTCACTGGCGCACAGTATGAGCTATTGAAATTGAAAAGTCACCGAAATCGTGATGGAAATCGTTAGAGCCAATAAAAAAAATCCATACCTAAGATATCCTCCTTTATAACTCACTAAACCATTGTTTATAAATCATATTTTACCTACAATTCGCGTAAAAGCGTAGGAAACTTTCTCTAAAGTGCAACGTATACCTTGCACTTAGGCTCCGACTTGATTTAATGAAATCAATCCTTACATGTAAGACTAACAAATTTTAAATCACTCACAACTTCGTAAGTTATTGATTTTTAGTTTTCAGCGTAGCACGAGCGAAATGACTAACTGATGTTACGCCGACTGCTTCTCTGCACACGGGCACAAATTAAACTTTTTTAGGAGAGCTTTTGTAGGGTGGGCAAAGTTTTTTCTTGCCCACCTGCATCATTAGTAAAAGTTTAGTTTGTTCCCGCGCAGAGTATATTTCCAGTGAGAGCGGATTTTTTTTGAATTATCAATGCGTAAGTCCTATTATTGATAAACATTGTTTGAAATTTAAGTAAGGCAACTCGCAAAAAATAATCTACCAGGGCAACCATAACGGATTGGGGGCAACCATAACGGATTGGGGGCAACCATAAAGGATTGCCCCTACGGTCATTGATTCGTAGGGGTAATCCCTTGTGGTTACCCCTGATGGTATTTTATTTTTGGCGAGTTGCCTAACCAAAAAAGGAAAAAGCCAATGAACATGGAAAAAATGACCACAAAATTTAAAAAAGCTTTAACTGACGCACAAAGTTTGGCCATTGGACACGATCACCGTTTTATTGAACCAGTACACCTCCTCCTAGCCATGTTCAACGAAAAAGACAGCGGAGTTAACCAACTACTCGCCCGTTCCGGTGCCAATGTGAATCAGATTCGTTCTGGAGTAACCGAACTCCTAGAAAAAATGCCAAAAATCAGCGACCATCACGGAGAAGTGCATGTCTCCAATGACTTAAACCGCCTACTCAACATCACCGATAAACTGGCTCAGCAGCGTCATGATCAATATATTCCTAGTGAATTGTTTGTCTTAGCCGCTGTACCGGATTCTGGCACTATTGGCAATTTGTTGCGTAAAGCCGGTGCCAATAAAGAACAACTAGAAAAAGCCATTGAACAAATGCGCGGTGGGCAAACAGTCAATGATCCTAATGCCGAAGACTTACGCCAAACCCTTGAAAAATACACGATAGATCTAACCGAACGAGCTTTGCAAGGCAAATTGGACCCAGTCATCGGGCGCGACGAAGAAATCCGTCGTGTTATACAAGTACTACAACGCCGTACCAAAAACAACCCAGTCTTAATCGGAGAACCTGGCACCGGTAAGACTTCAATCGTAGAAGGATTGGCACAACGCATCGTCAACCGCGAAGTCCCCGAAGGCTTAAAAAACAAACGAGTACTCTCCCTAGACATGGGTTCCCTAATCGCCGGAGCCAAATATCGGGGCGAATTTGAAGAACGCCTAAAAACGGTTCTGAGTGACTTAGCCAAACAAGAAGGACAAATCATCTTATTTATAGATGAACTGCACACCATGGTCGGTGCTGGAAAAGCCGAAGGTGCGATGGATGCCGGCAACATGCTCAAACCAGCCCTTGCTCGGGGCGAATTACACTGTGTCGGCGCAACCACCTTGGATGAATACCGCAAATACATTGAAAAAGATGCCGCCCTAGAGCGACGCTTTCAAAAAGTCCTCGTCAACGAACCGAACGTCGAAGACACTATTGCCATTCTACGCGGCCTCAAAGAACGCTATGAAGTCCATCACGGGGTAGACATCACCGACCCAGCCATTGTCGCGGCGGCAACCCTATCACATCGCTACATCACCGATAGGCAACTGCCCGACAAAGCGATTGACCTAGTTGACGAAGCGGCCAGCCGCATTCGCATGGAAATCGACTCCAAACCGGAACGCATCGACCGATTGGATCGACGCTTGATACAACTAAAAATCGAGCGCGAGGCAATGAAAAAAGAAACGGACGCCGCCTCCAAACAACGTCTCGACAAACTTAATGATGAAATCACCCAACTAGAAAAAGAACTGGCCGACTTAAACGAACTCTGGCGAGCCGAAAAAGGCAGCGTCCAAGATGTCAGCAAAATTAAAGAAGAACTAGAACAAGCCCGACTGGCACTAGAAACCGCCGGTCGTGCCAACGACTTAGAGCAAATGGCTCAACTACAATACGAACGTATTCCTGAGTTAGAAAAACAACTTTCTGCCGCCGATAAAATCGACAAAAAGAACCTACAACTGCTTCGCAACGCGGTTACTGAAGAAGAAATTGCCGATGTGGTTTCTAAATGGACTGGCATCCCAGTCAGCAAAATGCTAGAAGGTGAACGCGAAAAGTTGCTTCGCATGGAAGAAGCCATTCATCAGCGCGTTGTTGGCCAAGAAGAAGCCGTACACTCCGTTGCCAATGCGATCCGCCGCTCCCGCGCCGGCTTAGCTGACCCGTACCGCCCCAACGGTTCTTTCCTATTCTTGGGACCGACTGGCGTAGGAAAAACGGAACTCTGCAAAGCCCTCGCCGGCTTTCTTTTTGATACCGACGAAGCGATGGTACGCCTCGATATGTCCGAATTTATGGAAAAACACTCCGTAGCTCGCCTCATCGGGGCACCGCCTGGCTATGTTGGCTACGAAGAAGGCGGATACCTAACCGAAGCCGTGCGACGACGGCCATACTCAGTCATATTACTGGACGAAATTGAAAAAGCCCACCCGGATGTCTTTGGTGTCCTACTACAAGTCCTAGACGATGGACGCTTAACTGACGGCCAAGGTCGAACCGTTGACTTTCGCAACACCGTTATTGTAATGACCTCCAATTTGGGTTCGCAGCTTATCCAAGACATGACTGAAACCAAATTCCCAGAAATCTCAGTCGAACAAAACTACTACAAAATGAAAGATGCGGTGATGGAAATCGTTGGACGACACTTCCGTCCCGAATTCATCAATCGCATTGACGATTTAGTCGTCTTTCATCCATTAGGCCGCAAACAAATTCGAGCTATTGCCGGGGTACAAATTAACTACCTGCGCGAACGCTTAAAAACACAACATATCGGAATGATTGTCAGTGAAGCCGCGCTAGACAGCCTGGGAGAAGCGGGCTATGACCCAGTTTACGGGGCACGTCCACTCAAACGCGCCATCCAACATGGCTTAGAAAATCCACTTGCCCAGGAAATCCTCCAGGGCAAATTCGGCCCCGGAGACACCATCGAAGTAGATTGGCAACATGACGCAATGCAGTTTAGCAAGATTATAGAAGCTGAAATGGTTTAATTACTGTATTCGATTGGGTCGATGCCATTAAGTTCAGGATTTTTCGGAGGGTAACCACAACGGATTGGGGTAACCACAAGGGATTACCCCAACATCATTAATGACCGTAGGGGCAATCCTTTATGGTTGCCCGACACTATATTGCATTGATTCGATTGGCCGTACCAGGTTCGCCTGGTACTCAGCCGTACATTAACCATTCTCTATTCCGGTTCAGTAATAAAACCTAAGCGAGTAATCCCAGCCTGTTGAGCGGCCGACATGATTTCCGCTAATCGTTGATATTGTGTACTTTTGTCGGCACGCAGGTGTAATTCTGGCGACGGTTTTTTTTGAGCAGCCGTTGCCAAACGGCCGTCCAATTCCTTATCGTTGATACTCTCATCGTTCCAAAACAATGCCCCTTTATCATCAATCGCCAACACCACTTTGTTCGGTTTATCAAGCATTTCTTGACTGGACGCTTCCGGCACATTAATTTTAACCGCATGATGTGTGAATAAGGGCGCGGTAATAATAAACAAAATCAATAACACCAACATGACATCCACCAGTGGAATAATGTTGATTTCTGACATGGGTTGATTACTATTATTCGTCAAATCCTCATCGAATCCACTAAAAGCCATTTTGTAGGTTTCCTCCATTATAAGTAAGTGACAAAGCGGAAGCTTTAATTGACTTCCGAAGTCGTTTGCTTAGGTTCAACGTTTCGTTTCATATAGACGCGATTTTTCATATCAATACGGGCACCCGTATTTAGGCAAGTATGAAGATCATGAGCAAAACCTTCTAAGCCATTCAAAAAGGCATTATTACCACGCACTAACGCGTTATATCCCAGCACTGCCGGGATGGCGACTGCCAATCCAAAAGCAGTCATAATCAAAGCCTCTCCGACCGGTCCAGCAACGGTATCCAAAGAAGCATTTCCCCTAGCACTGATAGTCACCAGGGCATCATAGATACCCAATACCGTACCCAGCAAACCAATAAACGGTGCCGTGCTACCAATGGTAGCCAGTATAATTAAACCGGCGTTTAATTGGGAAGTGCTTTCATTAATAGCCCGGCGCATATTGCGGGTAATAAATTCGCTGTGCGAACAAATATTCGCTAATGGTTGGTTGGTCGCACGTTTTTCATAGTAGATAGCCGCATTAATCCCTTGTAATGCGACATTAGAATAAGGGTCCTTTGGTTTCCGACGACTCAGTCGTTTGATGAGTGGTTGCAACGATTCAGAATGCCAGAATAATGTTGATAGTTTTCTGGAACGCCAATAAGTCAAGCTCAGTTGCAGTACTTTGGCGATAATAATGTACCACGACAACAGGGACATTAATAACAGTATAACAACCACAGAAAAAGAGACGATATTCAGATTCAGTAAAAACTCTAACAAACTCAATTGGCTAGATGAAAATTCCATGACAATATCCGGTTGGTAGTCGGTATTGAGGTGATGCCGACAGATTCATTAGAAATAGTGGGCAACCATGAAGAAGTTGTCCATTGATGGTTAAAACGGGTTTACCTCAATTTAAAAACAATGGGAACAATAACCCAACCCGTCACCGGTTGCCCGGCTTTTTTAGCGGGAACAAAACGCCACTCATTCACCGCTTGACGAGCGGCTTTATCCAATCTGTTGAAGCCGCTCGATTGCTTGATTTTTACCAAAGCGGCTCTGCCATTTTGATTCACTTTCACTCGTAACAAAACGGTACCTTGTTCGCCTCGACGCTTAGAGATTCTTGGATAAGCCGGATGCGGATTATGTAAATAAGCGGCTCGGAACAAAGGTGGGGTAGTTACCCTGGTTGCCGGCTTCGCTTGGTGACTTCGTCTCGATGGCAATTCACTCCTATGTTGCCGTTGACTCGGTTTAGCCGACGGAGTTGGGCTTGAAGTTATTCCAACATTTTTAGCAATAGCGACTGGCTGCGCCCGAAACGTTGTTGCCTTCTTAGGTTCAGCAAAAGCCGTTCGATTTGAAGTGACTTTTTTGAGGCGAACCGCCTTTTTTGAAGTGACTTTTTTGGAGCGAACCGCCTTTTTTGAAGTGACTTTTTTGGAGCGAACCGCCTTTTTTGATTTTTTGGGGCGGTTAGCCGATGTCGCCTTAACCGGTTTCCGTTTCACTCGCTTAGTTTGAGTCCGTTTCGGCTTAGCTGGTTTCAGCGATTTTTGAATCCGTTTCACCGGTTTGGAAACGGTTTTCGGCGGTTTTTTAACGATGATCGGCACCGGAGCCGGCGGTGGCGGAGTAATGAGACTCACCATAATGGGTTTAGGCGGTTTTGGAGGCGGTTTTGGAGGCGTTTTTGCCGGTGCCGATGGTACCAGTTGCCACAACAGCACTACATGCAGTGCGAATACCGCCAATAAAATGGGCACTGATTTAACGGCTTGGATAATATAATTCATATTGTTTAACCATTGGTGAAACTTTCAACTAAAATAAAACAACCAAATACAATAACTAGGAGTCCAACCAGTCGATGAACAATCCGTTTATGAGCCAGTCGCGTTAACCAAGGCGTGGTAACTCCCATCGCTAGTGACACTGGTAAAGTCCCTAACCCAAAACCTAACATCAACAGCCCACCTTGCCAAGCATTGCACGAGGCGAGTGAAAAAGCTAAAATACTATAAACTAATCCACATGGCAACCACCCCCAGACTAAACCAAATCCAAGTGCCTGTAGAGGATGTTTGACCGGAATACAATATCGTCCCAACGGTTCAATTCGTTGCCACAATGAGGCACCGATTTTTTCCAGAACCGTCAAAACTTGCCACCACTTGCCTATATATAATCCTAAAACAATCATAAATAAACCCGATATCCCCATCACCACCCAATGGAGATGAGTCAATGAGAGAAATTTTACCAATTGCCCACCTAAAAATCCAGCTAAAATGCCGGCCACCACATAACTGCTGATACGTCCTAAATTATAACTGAGTAAATAAGGCCATAAACGAAAATAAGATTGATGCACATGAGCCGGCAAACTCATACTTAAAGCACCAATAATACTGCCACACATACCTATACAGTGCATTGTAGCCAAAAGTCCAGCCAAAAAGGCTGATAAGAAAGTTAATTCAGTAAAAAACACGTTTTGAAAAAATCCTCGTTTTGAGTAGGAATTTCCATCACACTTCAATTTCCATCGCCTATTTTTTGATACGATATAGCAATGTATCCCGCGTTAATCCAAGTAGTCGCGCTGCTTTCGAGCGATTGCCGTAAGTTTTACGAAGGGCTTGGTGAATCATTTGTATTTATAGTAAAATATTAACAGAAACTAGAATTCTTCGCGGTACTTTAGACTTTCACAAGAATTCTTTCAAGTTTGATTCTTGTAATAAGGGTATATTATTTAGCTTAACAACTTTGGAACAGTACATAATGAATACACAAAACACGTCTATACATGGTCAATGGAGTACACGCCTAGCATTTATTCTGGCAGCAACCGGTTCTGCTGTGGGCTTAGGCAATATTTGGAAATTTCCCTATATTACCGGGGAAAATGGGGGCGGTGCCTTTGTTATCGTCTATTTATTGTGTATTTTATTGATTTGTTTACCCGTGATGATTGCCGAAGTCATGTTAGGACGGCGTGGTAGACAAAGTCCAATTAATACCATGCGCGTTTTGGCCCACGAATCGGGTCAAATTTCCTTGTGGCAACTCGTGGGTTGGAGTGGCATCATTGCCGGTTTTCTCATTTTATCTTACTACAGTGTCGTTGCAGGGTGGGCATTAGCTTATGTTCCCTATTCTGCCATGGGTACATTTACGGATTTGCCAGCGGCGGAGGTTTCTACCGTATTTAACACCTTGGTGGGTGACCCTTGGCGTTTGTTGTTGTGGCATAGCATTTTTATGGCCGTAACGATTACCATTGTGGCAGGCGGAGTACGGGGCGGCTTGGAACGCGCCGTGCAATTTATGATGCCGGCCCTGTTTATCCTCTTGTTAATCTTAGTGGGCTACGCGATGAGTACCGAGAAATTTTTGGAAGGCTTCCATTTTATGTTTGATGTCAATTTCCAACAATTTTTTTACCCAAACTGTAGCGAAGCGGCTTGCGAATTTAGTGGGAAGGGTCTATTTGCCGCACTGGGACAAGCCTTTTTCACGTTGAGTTTAGGTATGGGTGCCATTATGGTTTATGGTGCCTATTTACCCAAAGATACCCCTATTGCCCAAACAACAACCATAGTAGCCCTCGCTGACACACTCGTGGCAATATTGGCCGGTTTGATTATTTTTCCGATTGTATTTTCTAACAATTTAGAACCGAGTCAAGGGGTAGGATTGGCATTTAATACCTTACCCCTCGCTTTCGGGCAAATGCCTTTTGGTGCCTTTTTTGGAACCCTATTTTTTGTATTATTGGTACTGGCAGCTTGGAGTTCGGCCATTTCGCTGATTGAACCGGCTGTGGCTTGGTTAGTCGAAACGAAAAAATTCACGCGCTGGACAGCGGCCATCACTTATGGTTTGGTCGCTTGGTCAGTCGGATTATTAACCATTTTCTCATTTAATATTTGGCAAGATGTCAAACCACTCGCCGGTAAAACCTGGTTTGAAATCATTGATTTTGTCAGTCAAAATGTGATGTTACCCTTAGGTGGCTTATTGATAGCCATTTTTGTCGGCTGGTTCATGAAAAATCAGTTTGTCACTGAAGAACTGGATGTTTCCTCTGAGAGTCTATTCTACCCGGTTTGGCGTTTTCTATTACGTTACGTGACACCAGTTGGGGTTGGTGTGGTGCTTTTGAATGCGATTGGTGTGCTGTAAAATTTCTACACTCATCAAAAAGGGAGTAGTTGCTTTAATAACAACTACTCTTTCGTGATGAAAATAAATGGATGAGTTCTGAGGTATTAAGGCAATTCACAAAAAATCATATACCCTTTCATTCAAAAATCCGTTTCAGGCTAAAGTTGTTCAGATTTCTCTTGTTGAAGCAATTCCATACTATATTCATCCTTCATCCGCGCTCTTTCTTGTGGCGAGACTAAATCTTGTGCAATCAACTCAAAAATCCGTTGAATTTCGGTTTTGTGATACTGAGTTTCATCGACTTCTTCATCTAAACTGTCTTGAATCGCTAATAACCATTCCCGATAGGGTTCTGGGGTTTTTTCGGTGACATATTTCGGACAAGCATAGATAATCTTATGGGGAATTTCCTTTAAGGGTTGTCCTTCAAACGTTTTGGGATCGAAATCAATGGCGGCTAAATCGACTTTGTGTCTATCGCCTGAAGTTAAAACCACAATCGTAAACACTTTCAAATTAGGACGATAGTCTTTGGAACTCGCCACTTGTTCTAATAAAGCGGCACAATGATAATGCAACAAACGGTCATAATGATCATCATAACGGACATGCTGAATATCAACAATGATCCGATTTTTCTTATCTTCGGCAAATAAATCAAAGCGCGTATCAACGTGACCAATTGGTTTATCAAACGATTTTTCCATTTCCACTTGATCAATCACCAATTCAATGCCAAGGAAATCTTTGACAAAGGCTTTGAAAATATCGGGCTGTGAAAAAGCTTTTTTAAAAATCACGCCGTAGCGTAAGGAGGCGACTTTTTTCATAGAAGTATCGTATCATTAATATTATTTAATCAATTTTAATTTCGTATAACCAAATGGATATTTGTTAAATAGCGTTTCCCGATTGGGTGAAGTACAAAGCAATCAAGTACAACAGATACTTGAACCGAAGATCAGCGAAGCTAAAAGCCGTTCATCGGGGCAGGGGAGGTGTACTTCATTCAATCGGGAAACGCTATACAGTGCATGGTACCCAAAAGTCCAGCCAAAAAGGCTGATAAGAAAATTAATTCCGTAAAAAACACGTTCTGAAAAAAATCCTCGTAGTAGGAATTTCCATCACACTTCAATTTCAATCGCATATTTTTTGATACGATATAGCAACGTATCCCGCGTTAATCCAAGTAGTCGCGCTGCTTTAGAGCGATTGCCGTAAGTTTTACGAAGGGCTTGGTGAATCATTTGTATTTCAAGTGTTTCTAAATTGATTCCGGTCTCTGGTAACGTAAATCCTTGGCTATGGTGACAAGTCGCGATTTTTTCCGCCTGAAATTCACGAGGCAGATTGGTTGGCTCAATGGTTTTGCCACTAAAAAAAATTAACATCCGCTCGCAAAAATTGCGTAATTCCCGAATATTGCCCGGCCATCTATAAGCACGCAACTGTTTTAGCGTTGCTTTACTGTAATGGGGCACTGATAGCTGGTGTTGTTGTGCCAGCAGCGTCGTGAATGACTGTAATAACATTTCTAAATCATCCAAACGTTTTCGTAACGGCGGTAACTCTATCGGCACAATATTTAACCGGTAATATAAGTCGGAACGAAAGCCGCCTTGTTGTGTTTCTGCATATAAATCACGGTTAGTCGCCGCAATGATGCGAGTATTAACCCTATCCACATTGGTTTTACCAACCACTTGACATTCGCCGGTTTCTATAACACGTAATAACTTGGCTTGAATTGAAAGCGGTAATTCACCAACTTCATCTAAAAATAAGCTACCACCATTCGCTGCCGGTATGCGCCCTTGCTGATCCGCATAAGCTCCAGTAAATGCGCCTTTACGATGTCCAAATAATTCTGATTCGGCCAACGTTTCTGGTAAGGCTGCACAATTAATAGCAATAAATGGGCCTTTTGTTCGGCGGCTTTGCTGATGAATCGCTTGTGCCAACAATTCCTTACCGGTACCACTTTCGCCCAAGATGAGTACTGTTACGTCCGTCATAGCCACCAGACGGGCGGCGCGAATAATGGAGGCAAACTCGCCCGAATTTCCGAGTAATTGGTTATCAAAAAAATTCGACATACTTTATTCTCTGTCTGGTAGCGTTGCGTGAGGCAACTGAAAAGTGTGTGAAATCACATATCCATGCCGGTTAAATAAAGCCAATGATTTAATTTTATCCTAATGATAAATCATACAAAATTTATTTTTAAATGAGATGGCATAGGAGATGCTATAGCTAAGAAGATGGCTTTTTAAAAATTCATTGAATTTAAAATTAATCCTAATTCTTAACCGCACCAATTATACAAGGAATCAAAACTCATTAGATGAACGCAAAATCATTCATTATAACCGCATTCTTAGCTCTCACCCCAACAATTCTAATGGCCCAAGAGTCGGCCACCTTGGCTCCCATTATTGTGGAAGAAGAACAATTGCCAGAGCCGGGCATTTCACACCAATCACCCAAAGAAGTTTTAGGAACGCCAGTGGATGCCGGCGATTTGTTGCGCGATATCCCCGGCGTTTCCGGTACCCGTATGGGCGGACATGGCATTGACCCGGTCATTCGTGGACAAAGTCAAACACAGATCAACATCTTATTGGATGGTGCTTATGTCCACGGCGGTTGTCCCAATCGCATGGATCCGCCAACCGCTTATTCACCGGTAGAAACCTACGACAATGTGACCGTGATTAAAGGTTCCCAAACCGTTCGCTATGGCAGCGGCGGTAGTGGAGGCACCATCTTGTTTGAACGAAAAACGCGCCGTTTAACCGAAGATAAACCTATTCGGGGCAAAATCGGTGCTGGCTATACCAGCAATTCGGACACCCAAAAACTGTTCGGCGATGTCACCGCTGGGACAACGCAAGGTTTTGCGCGGGGAATTATTGAGTATGATAAAGCCGATAACTATGAAGATGGTGATGGCAATGCAACACGTTCCGCCTTTTCCACTCAATCGGGCAACCTGATTTTCGGTTACACGCCCAGCGATAAGACTCGCGTTGAAATCGGTTTTGAGGCGACTCGAATTGATGATGTGTTGTATTCTGGTGCCGGCATGGATGCGCCTAAGGCGGATAGCAATACGATTCGCTTTAAGTACGAAAATGCGTCTGGAACTCAGGCAGAACTGTATCAGTCCGAAGTGGATCATGTGATGGACAACTACTCATTGCGTTCCCTGGCTGCCCCAATGAAGATGCAAGTGCCCGCCGAATCCAAGACACAAGGCGGCCGTTTGAGTCACAATTGGCTAACGGACAGTGATATGGAATGGACTGTGGGCCTCGACTATCAACACAATAATCGGGATGCCAACCGTTTTGCTGGCCCGGCGAAAGTTGCCAATCCAACCAACCTTCAATCCATTATGTGGCCGAATGTGGATTTAAAACAGTTCGGGCTGTTCAGTGAAATGAACATGCCGATTGGTGAAGCTAATTTGCTGAAAATAGGCGGGCGCTATGATCGAGTCAGCAGTGAAGCCAGTCGGATCGATCAAGCGGCTATGGGTAAGATCACTCCCAATAATTTGTATCAGAAATATTACGGCAAAACAGCGGACGCTCATGATGAAAAC
>Ga0233403_10000280_pt1 | contig 23894 bp, 11 predicted proteins | sample Na_oxic_1_MG_FD_179866 | JGI IMG/M metagenome (GOLD analysis project Ga0233403, IMG submission 179866) | Seawater microbial communities from Saanich Inlet, British Columbia, Canada - Na_oxic_1_MG | ecosystem: Environmental > Aquatic > Marine > Inlet | place: Canada: British Columbia | collected...
AAAAGTGTCATTATGTCTAACATAACTATATATCCTATGAGATTTGTAGTTCTTTGTTTTTATATGATAACATAACTATTGTTTTTGTATTCTAACAAATTTAGTGTGTGAATTGGCGAAGGTATTGAATTAGTTATCAGTTATTTGCAATCTTTAAGTAGCGTGTTTTTTTGCCCACTCTACAAAGTTTATTAATATTTTTGAACACATTAAAAATCCGATTTGTCTAAAAAATGTCTAAAAAATTTTTCGTCAATTCGCGGAACTAGATTATATGGTATTATTTTTGCTACGCGCGCGTTCTATAGTATATAACATATGTGGGTATGCAGTCGTATTTTAGAAACGTGCATAAAATAATTTAGTCAACTTTAGGGTAGCCACAAGGGATTAGCCCTACGATATACTGAACTGAAATTTGTGAAAATGTTGAGCAGTATAGAAATCCGATTTTTTCCAAAAATCGGATTTCTGAATGAATGAATTTTCTAAAGTATCAAGTACGCTCAGCATACTTACGGAAGCGAAGCTTCGTTGCGTGAAGCTAAACCTTAATAAATTCTGGTGAATAAAAATTTTCATGCCCTAATATTATCACAAATGGGAAAAACTTGAAACAACAACGATATTTCAAAACACCATTTTGAAAGTTGATATAAAGTTCATAGCCATGATAAAATAGTCATTTTGTTATTAGGATAATACGATGGCTCAATCACCTTTTCCTGGTATGGATCCCTATCTTGAATCGCCCAGGTTGTGGGCGGATGTTCATCACAGATTAATAAATATCTTTGCTGAACAATTATCATCATTGTTGATGCCTAAATATTTCGCTGAACTAGAAAGTTATGTTGTCATTGACAAAATCTCGGATGATTCTATTATTGCGGTGCCAGATGTGACGATCACTGAAAATGAATTTAATGAAACTGAAAATGAATTTAATGAATTTGAGGATTCTATGGATACAGCCGTTGCCATTGCGCCTGCTCCTTTGCACCTAAAAGTACCCATACCAGTACCAACCCATATCATAAATATCCATATTAAGCAAAATGATGAAAATGAAGAATTGGTAACCGTTATTGAATTACTTTCACCGGTCAACAAGCGAGCCGGCAAAGGACGGGAAAAATATTTGAAAAAGCGCGATGGCTTATTTGAGTCTCGCGTTCACCTGGTTGAAATTGACCTTTTGCGTCAATGGCCCAGGATGCCCTTTGTGGAAGAAAGTTTACCAGAAATGGATTATTTAGCAATGGTAAGTAGAGCTTATAAACGACCGGATTGTGAGGTTTGGCCCATTGGACTACGTGAACCATTACCGGTATTACCGATACCCTTATCACGGCCCGATCCAGATATACCATTAGATTTGGGCCAAGCTTTACGCACCGCTTATGAACGGGCGCATTATGAGCGGCGCATTAATTACAAGCTGCCACCAATCCCATCCATTAAACCGAAAAATGTGGCGTGGGTTGAGAGCTGCTTGCGGTGTCATTAATTCGAGACATCATTCTTGTAGGGGCGAACCTGTGTGTTCGCCCTTGTGTTCGCCCTTGTAAAATTATTTACCTAAACATCTATAACAGGACAGATGACAAAATGTGGCTACGAATTATTTTATTATTTTTATTATTAAACACAATGACGATTATTAATAGCGTTTACGCTAACGGGCGTAATGGTATTGATGTGGTTATTATGATTGATCAATCGGGTAGCATGTCGGGGCGATTATTAGGTTCAAAGTCCCATCCACAACCTAATGATGAATATGGTCATCGAGTGGCTATTACAAAAAATGTGGTTAATCGACTGGCTGAACATGTTGAGGGGACACCTTTTGTGCATCAAGTGTCCGTCATTGAATTTGGAACGCAGGCGAGCGTCTTTATTTCAAATATGGCGTTGTCTTATGACCCTAATTCGCCTGGAGCAGCCTTACGGATGGCTCAACAGCGTATTTCTTCATTAAAACCGGCTAAATTAGATTATACTAATACACCCGATGCAATAGAAAAAGCATTGGCTGAGTTCGATAAAATGGATAAAGTCAGTGGCGTTCTAACCAGGGAAAAGTTTTTATTACTTATTACGGATGGTCGTCCTTCTTTACCAACCAGTTCAACCCGGCATTTACGCAAGCAGACTAAAATACATAGCACGACCTTAACTCAAAATGGAGCAAATATTTGGGTGGTTGGATTGAATGATGCAGATAATTATTGGAATGAATATGATGGACCCAAATTTTGGGAACCCATTGCGGGATATGACACTCAGAACACGCCTCGCGCTCGATTAGCAGAACCCGCTTTTCCACATATCGCCACGGTTGCAAGATATATAGTCGATGAATGGCTAAAAGTCAGTGGGGAAGAAAATTTTGGAGAAGAGGCTTTTTGTCCACCTTATCTGCGACGTATTGTTTTTGATGCACACTTTAATAAACCGGGAGCCAGTTTACGCATTATGAATCCTAATGGCAGAACGATACAACCCAGCTCGGCAAGCGACACTTATGCGCGTTATGTGATTGATGATCCTTACCCAGGAAATTATCAATTAGAAAAAATGCCCGGCTTTAGTTATAAAATCTATGTAGAAAAATATCCACCCACGCTGGTATTTTTATCACCCAAGCCCACGGCGAATCAAAATATTGAAACGCGCATCATCTTTCAGTTGATGAAAAGCTATACGACTCTTGACATAATACAGGATTTGCCAATTGAGGCTAAAATTCACATTAAGCCACCATCAGGGCAAACACAAATACTGGATGCTCAATTTAATGGTGAAGGCAAATTTATCACAACCTGGACCCCCATTGAAGAAGGAAAACATGAATTAAGTTTTCAGGCAATCGTACAGTATAAAGATGGAAGTCAAACTGATTTATGGGATAATACTCAGCAAGTAGTTGAAATTATTGAAGTTTTACCCCATTCTCCCCCTATTCCTCCCTTATGGTTGCGCCTGGAAAAGCCTAATCCACAAAACAATCTATGGATGTTGCCCTGGTCATCAGAAATGGTCACTATCAAAGTCGCTTTACAAGAGGGAAACCAAGAAGAGAGTCGTATAACAGACATAGAAAATTATATTATAGGCTCTGATGACTGGCTATCATTGCAATTAGTGGATAAATCGGGTGTTCCCCTGCACCCCTTAACTCAGCTCAAAAAAGATAGTGAAAACTATTTCGTCGCTAATATTCCTTTAACACTTGATTGGGCACAGGGAGAAGGATGGTGGTATCCTGGCGAACTCAATTTAGAATTTATCGCCTCATCAGATCGGGTACACGAAGATCGCACCCTAAATGGTGTCTGGCTGCCTATAGATTTAGCAGACAAACGGGTTAATGGTGATTCCATGACCGTAGGCGCGATTAAAATCAAAATACCCTGGTGGTTATACCTGATAATGATAGGTTTATTGATTGTTTTATTAATCGGGGTGTTTATACTCATTCAACTATTCGTATTGCCAAAACGTTGGGTCGAACAAACTGACACAGGGCGAAAAGTGGAACTGCTCATTTATGACAGCAGCCTGGGGGCTCCCGATGTATTTGGTGCTTTACAACCCATTTCCATTGCAAGACAACTCAAAATGCGGCTTGACAATCAAGTTAAAATAATGACGAAAGACGGTAACTCATTGATAGCACAGCAATTTAGTGTAAAGCGTGAACCGTCCATCGAACCGCCCTGCGTAACAATAAACTATCGCTGGCAAAATGACAAAGAAAAGTACCAAGCTATGGTTAGAGGGAAAAATCCACAACAGTTAAAAGGTATGCTCAAAGAAAATTATATGGTTCAATTGAGTTATACTAAAACTCGTGCTATAGATGTTCAGAAAAATAATTGAACCTAACGGGCAGATTTCATGTAGGGGCGAACCTGTGTGTTCGCCCTGTGAAATGAACATTAGACTTGTCCGAAAATAAATTCAAAGCCTTGGACTCAAGTCCAAGGCTAAAAGCTAAAGTCACCTGAAGGTGACTAAACACTTGGTTCAGCTTGTTAGTCGGCTTTAGCCGACTTTAGCTTTTAGCCTTGGACTTGAGTCCAAGGCTTATTTTCGGACAAGTCTATTATAAAAAATCCGATTTCTAACAAGTGAATATCATGGTTTATCTACATAAAATAATGTGGTTGCGAATAACTTTTGCTTTATTGATAATGACAAATAGCATTAATGTTGCTTACGCTAATGACGATAGTGGCATAGACGTAGTTATTGTCATTGATCAATCGGGGAGTATGTCGGGTAATCTATTGGGCTCAACATCTCATCCTCAACCGAATGATCAATATGGTCATCGAATTTCTATCAGCAAATATATTATTGATAGGTTAGCTGAACATGTTGAAGGTACGTCATTTGTGCATCGGGTGTCAATTATTGAATTTGGAACAAAGCCAAACGTTTTTCTTTCAAACCTAGCGTTAGCTTATGATCCCAATTTGCCGGGCGCGGCTTTACGGCTCGTTAAACAACGTCTTTATTTATTAGAACCGGCTAAACTTGATTATACGAATACCCCCGATGCTATAAAAAAAGCGTTGGCAGAGTTTAAGAAGATGGTAACTGGCAACCGAAAAAAATTTCTGTTGCTCATTACTGATGGGCGCCCTTCCTTACCAAAGGTTTCAACCAGGAAATTACGCAAGAATACCAAAAGATATACGACTTCCTTGACTCAAAAGGGTGTTGAAATTTGGGTTGTTGGACTGAATGATAATGATAATTACTGGCATGAATATGATGGTCAATTTTGGGAAAAGATTGCTGGACATGATCGCCATAATACTCCCAGGGCGCGACTTGTGGACCCGGTTTTTCCACATCTTTCTTCTGTTATAAGATATATCGTAGATGAATGGTTACAGGGAATCAAACTTCAAGAACAATTTGATGAGGCTTTTTGCCCACCCTATTTGCGGCGTATGGTTTTTGATGCACACTTCAATAAAGCGGGAGCTCGTTTAGACATTATTAATCCCAATGGGGGAGTGATATCTCCAAGCTCTGAAACGGATACTTACGCCCGTTATGTGATCGACGATCCCGATCATGGCATTTATACATTGAAAAAATTATCAGGTTTTGGTTATAAAATTTATACTGAAAAGTATTCACCAACGCTCGTCTTTTTATCACCCAAAACCACGATTAATCAAAATGATGAAACCAGGGTAGTGTTCCAAGTTAATAGAACCCACACCGCCCTTAATAAGATCGAACTCAAATACCCAATAGATGCTTCAATTCGCATTGTTTCACCCTCTGGTGATGAAAAAAAGCTGAAAGCGCAGTTTGAAGGTAACGGCAAATTTGTCGCAAAATGGATATTCCAAGAAGAAGGCAAACATGAAATTAGCTTTCAGGGGACCGTGCGTTATCAAGATGGTAGTCAAAGTGATTTACTTGATAATGCTCATCCGGTGATTGAAACGGTACAAGTATTGACTCATTCACCCTCTACTCCGCCTTTGTGGCTACAGGTAAACGATTACGAACTGAAATACCATTATTCAGGGTGGTTTCCCAGGGTAGGTACAACCGCAGCCATTATCAGAGTGGCTTTGCATGATGGAAAACAAGCCGAAAATCAACTCAATGATTTGAAAAACTATATCACTGAACCGGATAAATGGTTATCCGTTCAACGAAAAGATAAATCTGGCGTTGTCACCTCTCAACCCATTGATTTTAAACAAGATAGTGAAAATAACTGGGTGGGTGAGATTCCCTTAAAACTCAATTTGCTTCGAGGAGAAGGCTGGTTGTATTCAGGCGAACTTAACCTACAATTTATTGCCCCCTCATATAAGATACGCGATGCTCGTTCCCTTAATGGTGTTTGGCTCCCTGCCGGTTCCGAAGAAAAACGGCTTAATGGTGATATGATGACTGTCAGACTTGAAATCCTATTGTGGTGGATATGGGGATTAATTGGTTTGATTTTGTTAGTATTAATCGCGATAGGAATTGCTATCTGGTATCTCATTCCTTATAAAAACATTAAATTGCTAATTTATGATGCGATGGAAGATCCCGGCTTGGATAATCCCATAAAAACCATCCCAATTGCAAAGCGAACCAAAAATTATCCATTTAAAATGGGCAGTTTAATCATTAAGCAATTCCAGGTGGCACGTAAAACGAACTCAAAGATTGTAAAGATCAAGTATCGTTCGCAAGATGAAAAACTGCCACATAGAGTCGAAGTTGACTGTCAAAATCCAAAACATTTGGAAATTTCGACTGGATACTATATGGTCCAGTTAGAGTGTCAAGATGATAATAAGATAGATTGGGAACCATTTAGAAAAATTATTTTTGTTATAGTCACTTTTGTAGTCACTTTTGCAGCCACTCCAGTTGTTCAAGAACTTTTTGTTCGTTTCGTATTGGGTGATTAAATCTATAGATTGTCAGGTCAATAATTGAACCTAACGGTTAGTTGTATCTTATCAAAAAGTGTGGGTAAACTTGCCCAAACCTGACAGGTTTTGGAAACCTGTCAGGTTTTTTCCACCGAATTTAGAAAAGATACGGTTAGTTTGTGTTTTACAAAGTGCAGATACATGGTTCTGCCCTGGGTATTAAATTTAGCAGGGTTTTGCCGATTATTTTTCACCCTATTTTTGTTCCATTGTAAATAGCTAAAAACACACAAATACTATTTCTTGAAGAAATAGTATTTGTAAATGTCGGGTGAAAAAAGATAGGACATTTTGTGGCAAATTTAACACCCCAGGTCTGCCCCTACAAAACTCCACGTATTATGTGATTGTAGGGGCGAACCTATGTGTTCGCCCTGGCTTAACTTAATGGCAGCAAGTGTAGGGTGCGTCCCACGCACCATTCATTTATGGACAATCTGCCCCGACTGTGAAACTCATTTCAACTCAACAGGAGAACATTTTTTATATGCCCGAAATTATCCGTTTAATAGACATTATACCGATTTAATTTAAGTGCTTGATTTCATTAGCTTTACCAAAATAGGAATTTTAAGTAAATCAATGGGTTACATTAAATCGGTATAATGTCTAATACCAAAGCCAGTGTAGGGGCAAACCTGTGTGTTTGCCCTCTTTAATGGCAGACACGCAGGTCTGCCCCTACAATACATACGTTAAGGGCAGACACGCAGGTCTGCCCCTACAATACATACGTTAAGGGCAGACACGCAGGTCTGCCCCTACAATATATACGTTATTATGAAACTTATTTCAACTCAACAGGAGAATATTTTATGGCAATGCAAGCATTAGTGATGGGGTTTGGGGGAACGGGTGCCCAGATTCTCACCTACCTCAAAGAAATCGCCGTCCTAAAACAGGGTAAATCACCGGATGGGATTAAATTTTTACTGTTCGATACCATTGCGGATTGGCAACCCGGTGAAACCGTCTCTATTTTGGGCGGAGCGGCTGAAGAACAATTAGCTGAAGGGCATGAAGAAGGCACTTCACTCGATTCGGATAGTGAATACTACTATCTTCAAGATCATCATCCGTACCTTGATGAGCATGTCTTTAAATTGCTAGATAGGCGGGTAGGTCAACCCGATAAATATCCGCATTTAAAGGATTGGTTGCATATTCATTGGCTGGGGCGACATGTTGCCAAACATACCTTGAATATTAAAGAAGGTGCTGCCCAACAACGCCAAATTGGTCGCTTTGCCATGTTCCAAAATGCTGACCGCATTATTCAAAGAATGACCCAGGAATTAAGGAATATCAAACGCGGTGAAACGATAGTCAATGTCTGGATTATTGGTTCTTCTGCTGGTGGCACAGGGGCAGGCACGATATTAGATGCCGCCTATATGACTCATATTGCAGCAGCCGGCATTGGCATACAGATTACTGGCGTGATTGTGTTGCCCGATGTCTATGGCGATAAAGAAGGCATTAGTCAGGCGCGAGCCTATAGTCTCTTTCGAGAAATTGATAGATTTCAAGAAGTGGGGATGGGCAAAAAGTCGAACCATCAGTATGTTGCAAAGGGGGATTTATCCTCTTCGGATGTACAATATGATGCCGTGGGTAAACGCCATGCCCGGGTAGAATCAAAACTGTTTGACAACCTTTTTTATATTGGGAAAGAATGCCGTAGTAATGATGCCCGTGAAACCTTTTTTAGCTCGGTCGCGAATGCCCTTGATCCTTATTTGGATAAACAACAAGGACGTGATTTGCTGCAAAGTTCGGTCAATGATGTTGGTTTTGCCGCTTCTTCCTTTGGAGCCGCTAGACTGTATGTGCCGATTGAAACTTACAAAGCCATTTTTGCTTGGGAAGAAGTCAAGGATTACCTGGAAGCCATTTCCGCACCCAAAAAAGGGCAAGACGATATGGTACAAAGTGCCTATTTTGGTAGCAAGGGGGAACGCGAAGATGCTGCAAAGAAAAAGGTCCGAGCCATTCTACCGTTATTTGACAACCTGCTAGAATGGGTGGGAAGAAAGGAGGAGGATATTATTAGTTTTGCTAAAAATGCCCTAGCCCCTGAAACCATTGTGACTCGTTGGTATCAAGCCAGTGGCGGCGGTAGCATTGCGGGGACCGATATTACCGGTGCCGATCAAAAGAAAATCTTACTGACTTATGTCAATCCCTACTACTCCTTAACTGAGCCAAATGAAGCCAAGCTGAGTGCTCAAGATAAAGAGGTGAAAACCTGCCAAGAAAACAAGGATTCTAAAGGACCTAAAGAATCACAAGAAGCATCCAGAGATCGTTTTGCAATAGAACTCGGTGCGATAACCAAGCGTTATACCCGTCCTGATGGTGGGCAAAACAGCTTTGTAACGGGTGCCAAACAAATTTTTGAGACGGTGTCCGGCATGTTAGATAAAAGGGTCGATGATCAGATTGTGGATGAATTACAACGCAAAGCTTCTTCCATTGCTTGGGATCCGGATAATCAAGAAGCCGGTACTGCAATGACACGCCTCTATCAAGAACTGGCTTGGATTATTTCTCAAGATGGATACCTTCAAGCGATTTCTCAAGTCCTGAATGTGTTAATTGATAGCCTAAACCAAGAAGAAGGCTTCCGTAAAGATCAAGCCATCAATACCACTAACGCCTTGCGAGAAACTGTCAAAACAGGCATATTCAGTTTTGGCAACTGGATAGAAAACCACCAACAAGCTGCGAGAGAAGAATGCACTAACTATATTCGCTGGTATCAAAAACGGGGTTTACTAGGCGATATGCAGAAATTAGTAGACACCGTGAAGGCGCGTTACAAACAGTGGCATGATGTCTTTCGCAACCTCTTAGAAGGAGTCGCCATACGATATGCAGAAGAACGACCGGCCCTGTACCTCGCCCAACAGGAATACAGTCGTTTAGGGGGTCGTTTAAACCGTTTAGCCGACAATGGCAGTGCCTTTATCAGTTGTAGTGACGATAAAAAAGATGTGAATATGCAGGGCTACCGCTATGAACTCAAGCGGCTCGCCGTTGGTGACGATGCTCAAAGCCTGGCGCAAGAGGCTTTAGCCAATTCTAAGTGGCTACCGACTATTTCAGAGCGGGGTAAAATTCAAATCAGCTTGGAAATCAAGTTGCGTGAGGGTGAAACACCGACACTGAGTAAACCCAGTGCTCTGCGTAACCTTCACAAAACATTGTATCAGCATTTTCGACAAATCATTGATGCGAAACTGGAAAAGCATGACATATTTGACTACTTAAAGTATGTTCGAGAAGAACATAACACCTCCTGGGAAAGTATCATTAAAATGCTCAATGATGCCGCTTCGGTGTTGATCAGTAGCAAGGCGCAAGCCGTTGGACGATTAGTGCATACGCCTACGGTTGTAGCACATAAGCAAGATATGTCTGCGGGTTTACAAACGGCTTTACGAAAGATAGATACCCTTGCTCAGGACCCGGCTAACTTATATTCAGATCGCAACTCCCTAACCTTGCTCCAAGTTTGTAAGCCGCAACCCGGTGATGTTTATGAAGTTGAGCAGTGCCGAGGGGAATACATACAAGAACAAGGTGAGCAGGAAACAGGCGATTTTAATCATGATGAAGCCTTGTACCGCGCCCAAGTCTATCATCCTTTTCGTGCTGAATTGGAAACTTGGTATATTGAGCGACATTATGCGCGTTCCCAAAACAAAACGCTCCAACCCGAGGAACAGATTCCTCATCGGATTACCCGTTTACTAGCACATCCGGATATGATGCGAGCGTTTGTCTATTGTGTTGCCACCGGTGCGGTTGAAAAAATCGAAAAAGATGAGCAGGACATTTGGGTATTCCATGATACTGAGCTGGGACGCGATATAGAGCTGACAACGGAACATGAACCAACGGCTGATATTGTGCGAGCTGCAGTTATCTTCGTACTCCAGCAGGCTGAGGCAAAACAGGGCAGCATGGAACAGATTACTTACGATCATGCGATGAAAAGTGCTGAAAATAAGGCACAGAACACCGGACAAAGTAAACATGAGCGGGTGGCAGAGTTTATTAAGAGTCATGAATTGGACAAGTTCTTAGATGAACAGTTTGGAGACAGCAGCACCGAAGTGAAGCCAAATAATGACAGTCACTCTGGTATTGAACTAGAAAAACAGGAAAAACAAGGACTTAAACTCATCTTCCAGTTCTATGGCAATAAAAAGAGACGGACAGTATTGGATGATCGGATGGAATTGCCCTAATTGAGTGGTTTAGACCTGACAGGTTTTAGAAACCTGTCAGGTCTGTCGTTTCAAAAAATCGAACTTAACCGTGTTCAGTATAGAAAGGAGAACCAAATTGCATAACCATAAAATACCAAAACCAAATTTGGTAAAAATCACAATCCAAAAATTGGACGCTCTAAAATGAAATTTAAAACATTTTTTTATGGACTTTTGCTACTCATACTAGCACCGATTGGAATTATTAGCGGATTTATCGCTTACACACATTGGTTCAATGCATTGCCCCAGACGGGTTATCTTCACAGTGAAGTGACACCCCAAATACTGTTTTCGGGTGAACGGGCTGAGTACTCTATTACTTATCATGGCAATTTAATACCCAAACCCAGTGGTAAGCTAAAACCGCTAGATATGATTTTTGTTGTGGATATATCCAGTTCTATGGATCAAACCCTACCGGATATGATCCAAGCGGCTTGGACGGTCGCTCAAGAACTGGACCAGGGTTATGCTGGCACGGCGCGTCTTGCTTTAATCCCTTTTAATACCAGTGCCTATATTGAAGTGCCTTGGACCAATGATATTAATACTTTTTACGTCGGTCTAAATAAACTGACACCTAGTGGTCTTACCGATGGTTTAGCCTCATTTCCTTCCATCCAACAGCTCATTGATCAGGCGCGTCCAGAGGCTGATAAAGTCGTCGTGTTCTATACCGATGGGCAAGTGGATAATGTCGATAAAATGGCTGGTAAAGTAGATGGTCTGCGGAGGCGCAAGGTAGAAACGTACACTGTGATCACGCCATTAGGTAGCAATCCCTCTAACATGATTATGATCATGAATAACCCGGCTCATGTCTTAGTCCCTCACAATGCCAAAGATTTAGCCACGGCATTTCGCAAAGTCGCTGATCAAGTCACGGGTATCTATGGTAAAGGCGCACAATTGCTACATTATATAGATGGACGCCACTTTGCCACACCCCTAGAGGATGATTCGTCTTGGCGAGTGAATAACAATGCGTTACAACTCAATATAGGTTATCTCCCCTATCGTTCGATGACTTACAAACATCCTTTAGTCCCTAAATCGATAGGGCTATGGACGGTTGGTAATGAACCTCCCCAGGTGAATTTCCTTGATAGGCAAAATCAAGCCCAATCCCATGATTGTAGCAGACAACCTCGATTATTGGTGTTAAGTTGGTGGTTGCTACTACTGGCATTTCTACCTGCATTATGGTGGATTTGGAATTATCTCAAATACCGATGGGAATCTGAAAAAACAGAAGAGTCACGATATACGCCACCGAGTATTCATTCTCCGCTACCCCCTTCGGCTTTGCCGCTACCTGTGCCACGGGTTCGCCCACGCAAAACGGTCATTCCAACACTTTTCATTGGAATTGGGGGTGCTGGACGCACTGCTTTGTATGCTACCCAAGATGCCTTAAAAGCTGCCCATTTAGGAAATTCTCAGCAACCCTACCATTTTATGTGGTTGGATTTGAGCCATGAACCCCATAAGACATTACCCTTTGAAGCGTGGCAAGCCTTTCCCGTTGAAGAAATAATCGCACCGTCTTCGGTTTGTAAAATCACTATTCCATCGGGAGAAACCCATTTAAATTGGTTTGATGCCGACAAGCATATTCATGATGCCCATGATGTGCTAAACCTCTCCCAAGGCGCACAAGGACAACGCGACTTAGCACGATTGGCTCTATTTCAATGGCTGAAAAATGGTGAACTTTTACCCCAATTGGAAGCGGCTTATCAAAAATTATTAGCCTTTGATTCAATTGAGGGGACGCGACAAATTATCTTGTTTGCGGATCGCACAGGTGGAGTCGGTAGTGGCTGGCTGATAGATATTGCACGTTTATTGCGCCGCTTGGCTAGAAAAACACTGGAAAAGAATCACTTGGATTTTATCCCCGATATGATCGGCATTATCAATGCGCCGACTTACCCTGAAAGGGGAGAGACTAACCAACAAGCTTTAGATATGGAGCTAGAAACCGCACAATTGACAGGTGCATTTCCCCAGCGGATGGTTTATTCACTCGAACCAGAACCGGCTTTACTGGCTCAAACCGATACAGAAGCACCTTTCAATTGGCTATTTTCAGTCGCTGAAGATGACGCAATCCAAAGGGCAAGCCAGTGTGCAGAGCTAAGTGCTGTTTTAGTCGAGCGTTATCCGCGCCTGTCATTACTCTCAGAGCGAGGCACGAGTCGGAAAATAGCCGGAACGCATCTCAACAGTCTTCACGTCTTGCCTGATTTAGATTTGCAACTAGTCAAATTAGAAATATTGTTACGCATTCTAGGAAAAGAGGTGTTATTAGATTTAGAACGTGATCCGGCTGATCAATTGACAATTCCTCAAATTCCTGAAGTGAAAGCAATGGACTTATTAGAGCAATGGGTTGAACGTGAACCCAAAGGAAGTGCTTTGCAACGCTTTTTGCAACTTGCTATCAATCCAGACATCAGTGATCAATTCCAGGAAATCATCGCAGAAAATCGAATCCCAGAATTATCCTGGTTCCAACAAGCCTTTACCGTTTTCTTGAATCAACAACTGTGGGGCAAGCGCAACGATAAACAACGCTGGATACGCGAAGAAATGCCTGGACAAGTCATAGCCGTACTCCGTTTATTAGCGCATCGCCTGACTTCTGTGAAAGATGAAATATCGTTACCAAACAACCAGGATAAATTTTTAAACATCTTGGAAAAAATCATTCAACTGGCAACGGGTGCCGCGAATCAGTTACAAACCTGGTTAGACGAATTTATACCACTTTGTGAAACCGCCTGGCAAGAACTGCATAGTTTAGAACAGCGACGGGCTACAGTAGGTACCTGGAAAAACCTGCTAACTGACACCTCTAGCAATCATCAACAAATAGTCCAATGGACAGAACAAGCCATGTTGGAATGGGTAAGCCAGATTGATAGTGCTTCAGTCGATATCACATCTGCTTTATGCGAACGCTTCTTTTTCGCAGCGCAATTTGACCAGGGCGATATTAAAATCATGTTGTCTGCTTACGTTTCTACTTATATTGCTAAACCACAGCAAGCGTTTTATTCTGCTGAAATGGCTAAAGCCGCTATTGAAAACTATGCTAACCAGATCGCCCAATTAGTGCCAACGCTAACAGTAGAAGGTGCATTAGCAAAAATGGATAATCCACGCCAGCGTGATCAGCTTGCACGGAATATGCTCAAACATCAAAATGACGCTGCTCAAATCTTAGTCGTCACGCCCACCGTCATAAATGGAAATGAAAAAGACGAGATTAATGCGTTTAAAACCAGCATTCCAGCAGGTGATATCAACCAAAAACAAGACTGTGAAGGCGACGATCATGCAGCGATTCGAGTTGTCACACTGAAAGATGAATTTTCCGATATGTCGGCAGAAAACTTACCCTTTATTCAGGATGCCGAACAAACCGCAGAACAAGTCAGACAACGCGCCCAAATGCACTTTAGAATGCAAATGCCTGTTTTTCCAACGGCTTTGCGTATTGCCCTATCGCATCCAAATGCATTTCGTTCATTTGCGTGCGCCTATCAAGCAGGGCATATTGACCAAGGTCAAGATGAAAACGGTGCCAATCAATGGTTTTTTAAAGATCAAGGTGAATTTCTGACTTTTGATAAAGATTCATCGTTAGCCGTCGCGGCGGCAAACTATGTCTATTATCATTTCCAAAATCCCCCCCACGCTTTTGTCGAAGATAACCATGGCGGTGATTTTAGCCGATTAGAAGCTTGGCTAAAAAAGGGGGGTATTCCAGATGATGATGTGCTGGTTTTGGTTGCGATAAAAATGGATGAGAGTAGCTAATGTAGCTAAGAGGGTGGGCAAGAAAAGGACTTTGCCCACCCTACACTTGCTTTACCCTGACACCGCTTGCTTTTGTTTAATTTCGGAAATGATTTCATCTAAAGTCAAATCAGCAAACAGAAGTTCACGTTCTTTGGTATAGTCACCATAACCCATCGTAAATTGATTAATAAAACGGGTTGTATTCACTAAACCAATTTCTTTGCACAAAACATGTATGGCATGGTGAGTGATTTCATTTAAGGGCTTAGTTTGTTCTATCATGGTTCTTTAACCTCAACAATTAATTCAAGTGGCGAGACAGCCTTAGTTTTAAGCTCTTTTAACGTTTTAGCTTTTTTTAACAGTTTATCATCACAAGTGCAAAAATAATTCGCTTTTGCTGATTCTGCACAAGCTAAATGCAACGCATCTAAAGGTTTAATACCTATCGCATGAAAAGTTTTAGCCTGGGCTTCTATTTCATCATTTAATTCAATAAAAATATTGCTTTCTTCTAACAGTTCAAGCACATAATGTTTGCGATAAACATTTGGAATTCTTTCGACTTCAAAAACCAAAGCATCCGATGAAATTAAGTCAAGCGTATCCGTTTCTGATAACCAGAATAAAATGCCCAAAATCGCTTCGGCTTCAGTGGCAATACGAAGTTGACTTCGGTTGTCTAAAGGACGTTGTAAACTACAGGTGTCAAAATAAATTTTAATTAGAAATAGCCTTTTTTAAATAGAAAGCAGAATAGGTCGTACATTGTCAAAAATCATTTTGACACATTTTATATTTAAATATTATATCATAAAAAATCGTTACAAAAAATCATTGATATTTTATAAAAAATGGGGCATAAAGCCCATATATTTAATTTCGACTTAGGGCTTTTTAAGTGATGGCTGCCATGAAACTTGGCGAATCAAGAAATCCGATTTTTTGCAAAAATCGGATTTCTGATAATGTTTGAACCATAAATTTTCGGGTATGATGAATTTTTGGTAGGTGGGCAAGGCCCACCATCTTGCCTAGAATCTCGGTGGGCAACAACGTTGCCCACCCTACAAAATACTTCAGTACTTACTTAAACTAAGGAGCCATTTTCATGACTATTTTAATCATTATTTCCATTGTTCTTATATTATGGAGTTTCATTGGCTGGTTGCTACTTCAATATTGGGGTAAAGCGGCGGGTAATAGAAATTACCGTAGAAGTTTTGACAGACAGAAGTACACGCTGGGGGAAACGATCAAAGTTACCCTGGCATTAATGCCGCCCGCTAATCCCTATTTAGCCGAAGCGCGTGATGTTCTTTTAGTATTGGACTGTTCTGATAGTATGGGTTCGGCACCAGGTAGCCCATTACGGGAGGCTCTTCGAGTCGCTGAAAATTGGGTTAGCCGATTACCGGCACCATTTCATATTGGCTTAATCGCGTTTAATCATGAAGCCCAATTACTTTGTAGAATAACGGATAAAAAACAATCCGTGTTAGAGGCATTAGGTGCGGTGTCTTTAGGGGGAGGAACAGCTATCCATTTTGCTTTGGATAAATGTCGAGACGCGCTTCAATACGGGCGCGAAGGTATTCAGAAAACAGTGATTTTGCTATCCGATGGGGGCAGTGATCGTAGTCAGGCTGAAGAGGCTGCACAACAATTGAGGGAATATTTTTCTGGATTACAGATCTTATGTATTGGATTTGGGGCTTATGTTGAAATAGGTTTATTGAAAAGCATCAGTGATTCAGAAAACTTTATTCATAAGGATAAAGTCTCCCAATTGGAAGACTTATTTGCGCTGTTGGCTAATGCGATTAGTCAAAATCAAGCCGTTACTGGTTTTGTGAGTGAAGGTGTTGCCGCTCATCCTCCATTTAGTTTGGAAAACACGGGTGGATTTTATCCGACAAGTGTTCAAACTGAACCAGAAACACGTATTACTTGGTCAGTGCCCTTATTGGAACAACAGCCCATTAAGTTGACTTATGAATTGACACCTAAGTGTATTGGTTGGCACACCGTCGCGTTGCCGGATTCAAAGGCGATTTGGAAAATGCCAAATGGTGAAGATCAAGAAAGCCAGGGTCCAAAGGGACCTAAAGTATTAATTTTACCCCAGCGTTTTGAGTGGGCTTCGTTTTTAATGCCGTTATGGTTGTTCTTGTTCAAGAAAAAATGTTTGTCTTCTTTTTCAGGTTCTGAAAAAGTCAATGGTGAACTTAAAGCTTTGTCATCACGCCCATTACCTGAGCCGGTGCCACCACCAAAGGTTGACATTTACACGGCTAAATTGCGTCCAGCTTTAGTGATTGGTTTAGGGAAGTTGGGAGAAATGGCTATTTGTCGTTTGAAGAATCAGTTGAGGGAACGGGGTTTGGATGCTATCATTGATTTGGTCGTGATTCAAGACGGTGATTTTCATAATCGCCCAACTGTAAGGATTGGAAATTGTTCATTGCGTGATCAAGATCGCGTCGTTTTGAAACAAGATTTACGCCCCTATTTGGAAAAAATCCGCGAACACAAATTAGATGGCACCACACGTAATTGGATTCCTTGGCAACAGTGGTTAGGTGAAACCGCACCTTTGACTCGCTGTGCGCAAGATCGCCGTAAAGCTCGTTTGGCTTTATTATTACAACCGGATGCGGTTGAAAATCGGCTCCAAAAAAGCATTGAACGAATTTCTGCTCTGAACAGTGAACAAAGTGGCATGGTGCTTATTGTGGGAGATGCCAGCGATGCTGAAACTTCTGGCTTGTTAGCGGAAATCGCGCATATTTGTGCCACTCATCAAATGGGTAGCACTGCTATACTTAATTCCACTGTTTCAGACGGTGATAATTCGCGTCAAGTTGCGGGCATGATGAATGAGCTTGAGCGCATGATAACTTTACGTGGTGAAGCTGTTGTTTCCGATAGAGGTGGCGTATCCAAAACGGCTAATAAATTATTTGATCGCATTATTTCAATTAACGGAGAGCAGGATGTCATACGGGATTCTGTTCCTATTGCCAACCTGGTTTGGGCAATGTTAGCCTATCCCGAAATACTGACACAACAAATGCCAATTGCTAATAGCACTGGTTGCTATCAAGTCAAATTGCACAGTCATAACTATCCACAACTGAGCCTTTGGGAATGGGCACGAGAAAGGACCTTGAGTCAGTTGATAAATCAACAATGGCTCGGCTTAAATATGGCTCAAGAACCGCTGACATTACCGGCGACAGACACTGATGTCATCAATGATTATATTGACCAATTTTGGCATGGAAGCAATTCACAAAGGCCATCAGGGCCGTTTTTAAAACAATCGGCTCTCATTTTGAGTGATGAAAAACCCAATCCACTGAAATTCATCATGGAACAAACGGATACAGAAACGGATACAGAAACGGATGCTATTCCCTTGGCGCGACCCTATCACGAGCAAAAGGTGTTTTGCGATCATGAACGTCAAATCTTTTTGGCTTATTTAGAGGAATGGTGTCATATCATACTCGAAAACGAGCAAGATAAGCATCACTGGGGGTTACTTGTACTTTGGCACACCTTACAGCGACTCGAACAAGATTTTGAGACGCTAATCGACAGCATGAAAAAACTGTCTGGAAATGAATACTTTATGAGTTTACTCGCGTTTGTTTTATCAATGTATATAGACTACCGAGCTATTCTCAACGGTGTATTAGGCAATGTCGAACATTGGATATCGGTTTTTATTGGCTGGCAGCCCAACATGACGGTTAATCGTTTGCCCAAAGACTTTACTGCCGTCTGTTGGAACCTTGAAGAACAGCGAAAAACGACTGAAAAACGACTTCAGAGTCAGCCAGGTTACGATGCCATGAAAGCAATTTATGCGCAATGGTTTGAAGAAAATCGTACTCATTTCATGGAACAATTGCGTTTCCGATTGGTGTCAAAAGAACAACATTTCTTGATCCAATTGCAGTATTTTGACTGCACCTTAGAGGCGGGTGATAATATACCGGCAGTCTTTCGTGAAAAACTGGATCGGTACCAAGATGTGGTTTGCCAATGGTCCAGTGAAGATTGGGTAACAGGGGAAAAAATTTCTGAACCGATCAACTGGGAACGTGTCGGAAAATTTTCCCAACAGGGCTATCCAAACCTAAACAGGGCACCTCTCAACCAAGACGATCCGTTTTTTACAGCCGCGCTGTTAGTGACAGGGATTCAGCCAGACAGTTTGAAAACGGCGTTTTCTGTGAATCAAATAGACGGTTCCCCCATTTATACCTGGTCCGAGGAAGCCAATTATGTTAAGGAAAAATAGGGCGGGATTCATTTCAGTTTTATTTATTCTGATGTTGCTAATCAGTGGCTGGATTGCTTATTCCGCAGCTTGTGACTATGAATTTCAAACTGAAGCATTAACCGAACGACTGCGCACACAGCCTAAAGTCACTACTTTGCTTAAACGGTTCGCAGAAGGTATTACCTTAGGTAATTATCAAGGCTATTCTCAAGAACTTGAAGAACTCAAAGCCATCAAAATGGCTAAAGAAAATAGTAAAAACCGCGCAGTTTGGGCAACGATTGTTTTTTTTCTACTCTCATTTTTTGCATTCATTTATGCTTTGGTTGTAGATAAAGTCCTGTTAATCCCTGTTATGTGGATTGTGTCTTTAATTGCACTACCCGTTGGGTTATTTGCACCCATTTTGATGATCGTTAGTTATAAAGAGCTCCCCATACTGGGAGAAGTTGTTTTTACGTTTCAATCGAAGGGCATTGTGACGACTATTGAAACGCTATTTATATCAGGCAATATACTGGTTGCTATTCCACTCTTTTTGTTTAGCGTTATGATTCCTTTCTTTAAAACGGTCATCATGGGACTTGCCTTACTGACACCGGCTCAATCCATTGCTTTTCAAAGCCTCCGTTTGATTAAAACCATCGGAAAATGGTCCATGGCGGATGTCTTTGTTGTGGCTTTATTATTAACTTATTTCATTGTGAATAAAGATAAATCGACCAATGCTGAAGTGCAAACGGGACTCTACTTTTTTCTATTTTATGTTATTTTATCAATGATAGTGTCGCATTTATTAATTTTTATGAAAAAGTAGAATAATTAGTTTGACAATTTGTATTAAATTGTGGTATTATATAAAATAGTGGTATAAACTTGACAGGTTTTTGAAACCTGTTAGGTTTTTTATGCACTGATAATAAATCGGTGTTCCATTTTTTTTACGAACAACTAACTAAGTATTATGAATGAAACTGAATATGTAACACTGTTTGAAAAAATATTTCAAACGTATGATCGGGTTAAAGGACTTTTAGACTTACAGGATAACTTTAAGTCTTATGTCCATGACAAAAAAAGTTGGATTGATCGTCTTAAATCCGCAGAATTTCCCGTCGCTTTTTTAGGGAGTTTTGCAACTGGAAAGTCAACGATCATCAATGCCATTATTGGAAAAAGTATTTTGCCTGAAGCGGTTAAGGTTCTCACAGCTATCCCTACCCTACTTAAAAAGGGTGATAAGGATCGCGCCATCATCTATTATTTGGGTGAAGCAGAAAGGCAAGAACTCCGGGACCTCTATATTGAAGAAATATCCAAAGAGTTACATAAAAGTCCTCAAGAATATTTAGGACTTGATAATAGGAAACTACTCCCTCAACTCGAAACCGATATTTCTAACGTCGTGAATACTTCACGAACCGCTTTTGGTAAAGGTAAGTCCTTCAAGGAACTCAAAGCCCTGATTAAAAATTGGGATAAATTGAATGGCGAAACCATAGAAATTCGTCTGTCGGAAATGCACCAATATGTGACGGAAGATTATAACGATGTGTTGTTTGTCGATAAAGCCGAAGTTTTTCTAGCTGAACTTGATATTCCTGAAGGCGTTGTTTTAGTTGATCTACCCGGTTTAGGAGTAGTCAATCCTCGACATAAAAAAATCACTGAAGATTACGTCAAAGAACAGGCAAAAGCTTTTGTCATTGTTTCAGCGGTTTTCCATCTATTAGAAGGAGAAGAAGCACTTTTACTAGACAGAATCAATAAGGAACGCCCTTCTGTTTTACAAAGAGCTTTTTGGGTTATCAACAAATGGGATACCCTCAACGAACAACATAAAAAAGAAGAAAGTGCCAACTTCGATAATAAAGTGAAGGAATATCACTTTGAAGTCACCCCTGACAGGGTGTTTAAAGTAACCGGATTGTATTATCTGTTGTTAAAACTGATTGAATCTGGCGAATTGGCGAACAGTGGAAATATTAGGGAGCATGTTGAAGGCTTGAAAAAGTTTTTGGGTGAAATCCCGCAAGTACCCGAAGAAGTTAATGGCTGTATTGCTCAGAAATCAGAAACACGAGATTTCTTACAGTTAAAAAACCGTTTGTTTGAATATTTACAAGAGACTGCGAAACGAGAGTTTCTTGATGAAGCGAAAAGTGAGTGTCTTGACTTGACAAATAAACTGTGTGAAGTATTAGAACCGCTTCGCATGGATTTGGATATTGATGAAAACGCCAAGGAAATCTATATAAGTGATGAAGTCAGAAAACAAGCCAGGGAAACGCTCAACAATATTCGAGAAAAGCTCATTGAAGGTGGAATAAAGGGCATCTTGAAGGATATTGATGTGTCACCTGAAAAAATATCTTGGACTGAAGAAGCTCAGGCTAAATTCACCAGAGACATTGAAGACATTATCAAGAGTCTTGATATGCAAGATCTGAAAAACAAACTCAAGCAAGGGCATGATGGAGGTACTATTTGGAGTGAATTGCCCAACATTTTACATAACGACTTGCCTATCGCAAAAAAGTTCAGGCAACAATTTATCGGCTTGATGGAAAACAATGTTGTTAAAACGTTTTCTCAGGAACTCGTTAAAAACATCAATGCCAATCCACTCCCTGAAAATCTCAAGGAGGCACTACAAGATAAATTAAGTAGCCGGGAATTATTAGCCCGACTCAAAGGGCTTTGTGATGTCTTTCTATTTGAATACGGGAAAACACTCGACAGGTGCGGTGCTGAAATATCGAATCCCTCGTTCCGTGAAGAAAAAACGAACGATATTGATGTCCTCAAATCCGCGTTGGAACATTACCAGCAAAATCTCATCACGTTTTTTAGCGACTTGAATATCAATGAACGCACACAAAGAAGCGTAGAAAACTATTTCAAGGAAATGAAAGAAGAATTGTTGTTGGATACGTTTGCCGACAAGCACGGCAAAATTGAATCTGAAATTGAGGAACTCATTAAGCCTCAAGTGATTTCAGAACTTGAAAAAGCCCTTTCCTCTGAAAAACAGAGCACCATTAACCAATCTTATCGCGAATTGAAAGAAATACAATCCAATTGCCAAGAGTAGAATTGTTGGTAAGCTTCGTTTAGTTTTTGTTGCCCACCAAACACCTTAATTCTCGTTCCCAACCTTCTGTTGTATTCTCGTTCCCAAGCGAAGGTTGGGAATGCTTTTCACAACGCTCTGCGTTGTAAGACGCGGAGCGTTTCTGAATAGATGATTTCCGCGGCATTCCGTTACTGCGTTTTCCAAACAGAGTTCTCATCGTTATACACAAGTTTCCAACCAATAAAAAAAGATATGAAAAGACAACCACTTATGTCAATTGGAACCAAGCATTGGTAAATATATCTCAGTATTGATGGTGATGTTTTGAATGGTAGGTTTTGCTACTCACCCTATGAAAAACGAATTTAAAATCAAATATTTATATTAACAATGAGTGCTAGAATATCGGAACAAAGGGTTGAGTAGTTATAATTAAAAATAGGTAAAAAACCGAATAATTTTCTTCGATGTGTCTGCCTAGCAGCGGCTTTTAGGGCGAACACATTGCTTCACCATGACGAAAATCCAAAATTTAACCGTGCGGAGTATAAATATTTTCTCTTAACAATGGTCCTCTATTAAATTACGAAGGACACTTTCAGCTTGTACCCCAGATTTTTCTGCGACCACTTCGCCATGTCTAAACAGCTTAAAAGTCGGTAAACCACGAATACCGTATCGTCCCGCTAATTTTTGCTGTTCATCAGTATCTACGGTGGCAACTACAAATTGCCCGGTAGTTTGACTTAAGCGATTTAAAATTGGTCCCATGACACGACAAGGCGCACACCAATCAGCCGTAAAATCGACTAATACGGGTACTTGTTTGGATTTTTCCAAAACTTCTTATGTAAAATTATCTAAATCAACATTAATAATATTGTGGAAATGACTCATAAAGATTAACACCATAAGATTTATGAAAAGAGATCCTAAGTCCTTCAGCACAAATAAACAGATATTTTATCTATCGCAAAGGTCAAGCACAAGGGATTTCCCCGACATCGTATCGTGTAGTTTCCTCATTTCTGGTTGTTTTTGTTAAAATACCTGAAAATTTATAGTTCAGTACTTATTTAAGCATTTTTTTCTGAATTTTTAATCGGTTTCATTCTCTCTCGAAAAATATCTACTAATTCAGTCAGCACAAATTTAAACGGTGTCCCACCATTGTTATTATCCTGAATCACATTAAAACGCGCATGATTGAGACTTTTTGCCAAAGCGTTTGCGACGGTTGGTAGAGCATTTTCAATAAAACCTAAAAATGGCAATTAGATTGTATCTCATTGAAAATAAAAGATAAAAAATAGTTAAGCTAGGTAAAGACAAAATATTATAACCTATTGTTATTATTGTCATTTTAAAAAACAGTTGCCACTTTTAGGTAAAATACTTTTCTAAACTAATAGCGTGATAAATGTTGGGTGACGTTATTTCGCTAAGCGAAATAAGCTAACCCAACCTACGCTATAACCTTTTGTTTGTAAATAATTTATTTCTTAACTTAATGGCATTGGTCTGCGGTCTGCCCTTTCTCGAAGCAACTTTAACTATCAAAGTTTTATAATGATTTATAGATTTTTTTATTCTGTTAATTCTAAAATTTTGAAAATTCTGATTCAGACAAGAAAAGGGTGAAAATTTTTGAGCAAAATCATCAAGACTGCGTGTATTAAATCGGGTGCAGATACTCCTATCTCCCGCTAAATAAAAATTGTTGTAAATCAATCGGTTATTAATTTCTGTGTTTTCACGCAAAAGCTATAACTAATTGAAATTATTAGATATTTATATTATAGGAGATGAGAGGAACTGCACCCTATTAAATCGGTTATACTTACCATTCAACCTTCTCTAAATGATGCCAATCCGAAGGTAACGTTTTATTAATATAGACTTCTTTATCCGCAGCCTCTTCAGCAATGGCACTTAGGCTTTGACTAATCGGACTGACAGTT
>Ga0233403_10000281_pt1 | contig 23868 bp, 19 predicted proteins | sample Na_oxic_1_MG_FD_179866 | JGI IMG/M metagenome (GOLD analysis project Ga0233403, IMG submission 179866) | Seawater microbial communities from Saanich Inlet, British Columbia, Canada - Na_oxic_1_MG | ecosystem: Environmental > Aquatic > Marine > Inlet | place: Canada: British Columbia | collected...
ATGGGGAATGACCTGAACTGTGCCGCCCAGATAATCCCCCCGGCGTTCCTTGGTGATCACGGTGTGATAGATTTTGCCGGAAGTGAAATTGTTGTTCCGGCTCATCACCGCGCTGGTGAAGCGTTCATAATGCCCCAGGTCCAGATCGGTTTCAGCACCGTCTTCTGTCACAAAGACCTCGCCGTGTTGAAAAGGATTCATTGTTCCGGGATCAACATTGATATAAGGATCCAGCTTCTGAATCGTCACCCTGAGCCCCCGGCTCTCCAGCAACGCGCCCACAGACGCGGAGGCAAGCCCCTTTCCCAGAGATGAGAGCACACCTCCTGTCACAAATATGTATTTTGTTGTGCAATCCATGTTTTCCCTCAAAAACATAATGCGTAAAATGTAATGCGTAATCATTCTGTATTTACGCATTACATATTTACGCATTGCATCATTACAAATCACGTTTTACTCAAAAATAAACACATCCCTTGCAAACAGCGCGCTGCTTCCCAGTTCCTCCTCAATCCGGATAAGCTGGTTGTACTTGGCGACCCGGTCCGTGCGGGACATGGAACCGGTCTTTATCTGTCCGGCGTTCACAGCCACCGCAAGGTCTGCAATGAAGGTATCCTCTGTTTCCCCTGATCTGTGGGATATGACCGTGGTGTAACCCTCTTTTTTTGCCATGCTGATGGTTTCAAGGGTTTCCGTGACTGTTCCGATCTGGTTCAGCTTGATCAGAATGGAATTTGCAATGCCATTCTCAATTCCCCGGCTGAATATCTCAGGATTGGTCACAAAAATATCATCGCCCACCAACTGAAAGTCTCCCAGCTGCTCCGTCATCATGACCCAGCCATCCCAGTCCCCCTCGGCAAGGCCATCCTCTATGGAAAGGATGGGATACTTGCTGACCAGTTCATTATAATAGTCCACCATTTCCTCGGCACTCAGAGACCTGTTTTCCGATTTCAGAACATATTTGCCATCTTTGTAAAACTCGCTTGCTGCAACATCCAGAGCAAGGCATATCTGTTTCCCAGGTTCGCATCCCACGACCTCAATGGCCTCCATGATCCGCATAAGTGCTTCCTCATTGGATTTCAGATCAGGCGCGAAGCCGCCCTCATCACCCACGGCAGTGTTGAGTCCCAGTTTCTTCAGAATATTTCTGAGCGCGTGGAATGTTTCCGCTCCCATGCGGACGGCCTCGGCAATATTGGCCGCGCCCACCGGCACAATCATAAATTCCTGAATATCCAGATTGTTGGCCGCATGTGCGCCGCCATTGATAATGTTCATCATGGGAATCGGCAGACATCTGGCGCTGATTCCCCCCAAATATCTGTAGAGCGGCAAACCGTAAGCATCTGCGGCAGCCCTTGCCGCGGCCATGGACACACCGAGAATGGCATTGGCTCCCAAAGCTGATTTGTTGGGGGTTCCGTCCAATGCAATCATATGTGCATCCAGCGCAGTCTGATCAGTGGCATCCATGCCCATGACAGCCGGCGCTATTTCATCCCTTATATTCCGAACTGCATTGCCCACACCCTTTCCCGCGTAGCGATTTTCATCCATGTCGCGAAGTTCCAGAGCCTCGCGGGTTCCCGTGGAGGCTCCCGAAGGCACGGCAGCCCGTCCCATGGCACCGCATGCCAGTGTGATATCCACTTCAACCGTGGGGTTTCCCCTTGAGTCCAGAATTTCCCTTGCTTTCACATTCGCAATCTCAGTCATAACACTTTCTCCCAAACAAGATGTAAACACTCAAACGCCCAAGCAAAATAACAAGTCCCTCAAACACGGAACTTGACAAATGACAAAGAAATGCTACTACTCTGTTCAGGCTTTTATGTCAAGAACCGGATTTAAGATATTAAGGCATGTCTCTTATGATTTTGACGGAACAGACAAATAAAATGGATATTTAGCATAAGGTTGTTATGGAAAGCAAAGATATTTATGACACTGCCCATCTTGTTGTTGCGGCAATACGGATCATCGGGCATCAGAAAAACAATGCCCCCTCTGTGGATGATATTTCCAATGCGTTGTCCTTTTCTTTGGAACATGGTCTCCTCACCTGTAAAAAACTCGATAAAATCGGTATTATAGATATGGTTGAAGGGGCATACGGCGCAAGGCTTTTTATCAAAGACCATTTGAAAATCGAAGAAATCCCGAAGCTTGAAAAAAAAGAGGAGAGTCTTCAGGAAGAGATTGAAAAATTTCAAAGTTCCAGAAAAGGGTTTAAAGAACAGATAGAATCCTTTCAGGCGGCAAAAGCGAAAAGACAGAAAAATCTTTTTGCCCGGATTGAGGACAATCTGAAAAATGAAATGACTGAAAAATAGTCATTTGGCAAATCTTCCGTCATCCTGTGACACCCCGGATTTGTCGGTCACAGTTTCGAACCACCCCGTGCTGACTGCCTCTGGCATGTCAAATTGCGGGACATAAGGTTTTATATCCAAAAGAGGGGAACCGTCCACAATGTCAGCATTCTGGATACGGAGTCCCCTCTCCTCCATTCCTGCAAGTCGCACAACAGACAGGCCGATGGGATTTGGACGCGCGGGTGCCCTTGTGGCAAACACACCGTGAAACGCGTCATCCAGAAAAGGCTTCACTCTCAACGCAAATTTTTTTGCCAGATGGCAATGGTAAAGCAGGATAACATGCGAAAATCCGCCGATATCCTCAAGTCCGCGGGCATATTCCGGAAATATTTCCACAATTGCCTCAGTTCCGGCTGCAAAGGGGGGTTGGATCGGAGTTCCCTCGGGTTTTCTGAATGGGGAATGAATAACGCCGATGGGTCTGTATTCTATATTGTTCATAATATTTTCAGGATAGTGTCCAGTTTTTGAGAGGAACGGGGACATACGTCCGAAAAAACGGACGTATCCGAAATCAGGATAACAGCCGGCCAAAAACTTTCCGGTGTTTCGGAGCGCGGAACCGGTGTTTTCCAAATGACCGGGCTTCTTGTTTGTCCTGAGAAAAAATTCTGTTTCATTCAAATATGGCATCCGGAATCGGAAATCTGGGAAGCCTGAATTCGCGTTATTTTTTTCTCAGTCCTTCTGCCAATTTTTTGACAGCACCCATATATTCCGACAAACCGCGGGAAAAAATGTCATTGTGATTTGCCTCCGGAATTTGAAGCAGGGTCTTATCCTGAGATGAACAGACATCATACAGGGTCTGAGCATCTGAAAAAGGAATGATGTGATCATGTTCGGCGTGGATAATCAGCGTGGGTTTGTCAAATTTCCGAATTTTATCCGTATTTCCGAATCCCTCCTCTTCCCGAAACCCCAGATACTCAACATCAATGCCCAGCAGACGCAGCAGCGGTGCTGCATAGGCAAAACCGCTTTCAATAATCAGGGCATCTGTCTGATCTTTGTAACAGGCCGCAAGTTCCAGCACGGACGCGCTGCCCAGGGATCTTCCCATGATCAGAAAAGGGCCGGTGTACTCATTTTCTTTCAGCCATTTTTTGACAAAATCAAAAATCACATGACAATCCAGCATCATCGTGCTGACCGATGGTCTTCCTGTGGAACGACCATACCCCCGATAATCAACAGGCAGAAAATTAATGCCGATCTGATTATACATTTGTCCCAAGTCATCATAATCAGCAACAATTTCGCCGTTACCGTGAAAAAAAAGGATATTCGGGGCTGATTTGTCCCCCATATGAAAACGGGCGCTGACCACCACCCGGTCTTCCACCGGAATTGATATGTCGCGGTCTGATATTCCTGTCGCGGCCCGGGGATGAAACAGAAACATGGAAACTTCCGGCTTATCCAGCAATGAATAATTCGTTTTTGAAATATTTTCCATTATTTTCCTTTGGCAAACAATGACGTTTTTTTTAGCAGAGCAAACACCTCTATTTGCAAAGAGCGAAAAACCGCTTCGCTCTGTTTCTGCACTCCGGAATTATTTTGTACCGGTTTTTGATGTGCTCGCTGTTTCACCCATATCCAAAATGCGTCCCCCTGAAAAAAATCTTCTTCTGAAATATTTCTGCTTCAGATCGCTGACCCGTACCCCCTTGCTTGAGCTTGCATGGACGAATTTATCATCCTTTATATAAATGCCGATATGAGAAATTCTTCGCCCTCTGATCTTAAAACAGATGATATCGCCTTCCTGAAGGTCTCTCTTTTTAACAGGCATGGAATCCTTGTAAAAGATATTGCTTGATGTGCGGTTCAGAGCAACACCGTATACATTTTTATAGATATTTTTGACAAAACAGGAACAGTCCACACCGTATTTTGAGCATCCCCCCATTTTATGAGGCACACCGAACCATTTGGCAACGGCCATCAGCAGTTCCTTATTTTCCGAGCCATTAAATTCTATGCCGAATTTTTTTGAATACCTCGCATAAAACTCCTGATCAAAATCATCGGTCAGAGTGTTTTCCTCGGAATCCTTTACGATTACCGGTCTGCTTGTCTCATCATGTTCATGCTGCTCGTCACACTCACATTCATCTGTTTCCATTGGTGCTTCAGCCACAGCCAAGACAGGTTGTCCAGAAGCTTCTTCTTCTATTTGGAGCAGAAACTGTTCAATCGGGTCGGATGTCTCAGCCAAAACAACTGACGCTTCGGATGTTTCAGCCAAAACAACTGATGCTTCGGATGCCGAAATAGCTGATGCCTCAGCCAAAACAACTGACGCTTCGGATGCCGAAATAGCTGATGCCTCAGCCAAAACAACTGACGCTTCGGATGTTTCAGCCAAAACAACTGATGCTTCGGATGTTTCAGCCAAAACAACTGATGCTTCGGATGTCTCAGCCAAAACAACTGATGCTTCGGATGTCTCAGCCAAAACAACTGATGCTTCAGCAGGTTTGGCAGCTTCAGGCACATCCGCAGATATTTCACTCTGATAAAAAAGAGTCTCTATGGGATCAAGCAACGCCTGAAGCGAGTCCTGTGATATCTGCTTCCTGTCAACTATGTCAGAGGCCGGAGTTTCCGGTGTCTGCGCCTTGTCAGCAGATATTTCCGACATTTCCGCAACAGAAGTCGGCTCCGGATCAGATGTTGCCGGCATCTGATCGGTGGACAGTTGCTCTTCACTGTCGGTATTTTCAATGGTGTTGTCCACGGAAGGGGCGGAAGTAAGAGAAGGGAGGATTTTGTCATGAGGGGAATCGGCAGGAAGCATATTTGCCTCATGAAGTACGGACTCACTGAGCCCTGAACAGGAACAGACAGAAATTGTCAAAACAAAAAAAACAAGGCATTTAAAAGGACATTTCGAAAATGTCAGTGAACACATATTATTTCCTCATTTGTTTGGGGTTGATAAAATAAGCGATATTTCCGAAGCGGGTACAATTTTCTCCTCCCGACTCACCCAAATTCGGGTATCGGAATAATCGTCCTTTGTTTCCCCATTCTTTATTTTGCCGAAAAAGTAGCAACTATTTTACAGAGGTGTTAAATTTTTTAACAGTCTCTTTTTAAATTCAGCCCGCAGGGCTTGATCAGATATTATGAAGATTTGAAAATATCAAAACAAATACAGAATATTAAAAAATATTCTCTATTTTCTGCTTCCGGCGGCATGATTTTTGCATAAATCAGCAGGTCACGCAGATAAAAAACTGTGATTCCCGAGTTTGATATCTGTTTCCCCGACTGCATTTTTGTTTTGCCATGGCCAATTGAAAAAAATATTGGCATTGCCTGTAAGAAAAAACAAATATGTGTGTATAACATAGACAATACGGATATGGGAAAAACTTCTTGTCTATTTTCCAAACTGGTCATCCGATTATCAGATACCTGAAAGAAAACAGATGGCATCTGTTATTACTTACACATTTGCGGTGTAATGATATTCGCTCAAATTTTGTTTTGTCCCATACAGACCTCCACACGCTCTGCAATCAGGGAGCAGGAGAGGGTTAATATCAAATATAAGACAGTAACGGTGATCCACACCTCAAATGTCAGATAAGTGGCTGACATCAGTTCCATACCCTGAAAAGTCAGTTCCTGAATCGAAATGACCGATACAATGGCCGAATCCTTGATGGTGGAAACAAACTGTCCGGCCAGAGGCGGAAGTATTCGCCGAAATGCCTGAGGCAGAATGACATGGCACATTCGCTGTTGCCACGACATACCCAGAGCAGAGGCAGACTCCCACTGACCTCTCTCCACAGACTGAATTCCGGCCCGGACAATTTCCGTGACATAGGCACCCTCAAAAACAGCCAGCGTGATGAGAGCGGACAGGAATGCGGGAAAGAACACGGGCGGCGCAAAAAAAAATGTGAGAAATGCCTGAGTCTCAGGTGAGCAACTATTGATAAATTCATTCACCCCGAGAAGCGGCATGATCTGGCCACTGACAAAAAAATAAAAGATGAAAATTAAGACCAGAGGCGGCAAATTACGGATAAATTCAACATATGCTCCTCCCATAAGCCGTTTGAACAGACTTTTGCTTATCCTACAGATGCCCATCACCGTTCCGATGGTCATAGCGAGAACAGTTCCCCACACACTCAGTCGAATGGTGGTGAAAAATCCCTGCATGAGCAGGTTCGGAACCCATTTCCTCTGAGCCGGGTCATAACGAATAAGATACTGGGCAATAACATCCCAGTTCCATGTGTAATTCAGGCCCGACCTGATTTTCCAGACGAGATATATCAGGATGCCCACGATGAGTAAGGCCAGAACACCGTCAAGCACCGATTTTTTTTTTCTTTTACCTCTCAAGGGTTATGTTTTTTGCAGGCCAATATCATCATGCTATTGGGACCGGCAAGTTTTTTTCGGAATTTTTTTAATGAATTTAAAGCTTTTATTTATTCCCCAACCTTTTTGAAGAAGAACTTTTATCCTTTAAACACCCCCTGTGTCAAGAGTCAATCTTCCAAATATTCAACATTTTATATTGTCCCACTATATATTGGGGTGTCAGCCTGATGTAAGCACTATATATATTGAAAATGTTTTTTATAGCGTATTCAAATCAGGTTTTTCCCAGAACAAATCTCAGAATGCTTTCGACATCTTCATTATTTTCCGGCACCTTCGAAAAATGACAACTGCTTTCGGGGCAAAATGCCAAGTTTTCGTTTTATAAGGGATATCCCAAGAAACAAACTGCCCCATACCTCAAGGGGATTTGTGAATAGTGCGGGATGCTTAGGATTTTCCCGAACGCGTGCCTCAAGGGAGATTTTCGTGGCCCGGCGTTACGGCTTCCCTTGAGGGTGTTTCAATTTTTTGGAATGCCCTTTCAGGCTACTGAATCATGCTTTCCCATTCTCTGGTTTCGAACCAGTAGTGTTTGCGTTCCTTAATCCAGCCTTCTGCATCTGCCACGCGAATCCAGTTGTTCAGAAAATTGAGCGTGTCAAAATCCCCTTTTCTGACGGCAAAGCCGATGGGTTCCCGGGTGAAATTGTCTTTAAACGGCAGAAAAAGTTTTTCAGGATATTTCAGCACATAAAAAGCCGGTGTGGGAGCAGAACCCACCACAGCGTGAGCCTTGCCGTTGAGCAGTTCCTGATATACCTGTGATTCATCGTCGAACTGGCGCAGTTCTGCTTTGGGCATAAATTTTTTGGCAGCCGCGACAGCAGTGGAACCGAGCCTGACCGCAATTGTCACTTCCTTCTGATCAAAATCCGTCAGATTGCCGAAGCCTTTGGCTGTCTCCTTATGTGCGGCAAGGGACATACCTGTATAATCATAGGGAATGCTGAAATTGACCTTCAGATTTCGGTTCGGCAGAATGCCCATGCCTCCGATGATCACATCAAATTTGCCTGTGAGCAGTGCGGGGATGATGCCGGCCCATTTGGTTGGCACAAATTCCACTCTGACACCCATATCTTTGGCAAGGCGGGTGGCCATGTCAATTTCAAATCCCATGAGTTTGCCAGTTTTGCCTTTCATGGCCCAGGGAACAAAGGTTGACATTCCCACCCGGAGAACACTCTTTTTCATCACATTCTCCATGGTGCTTTCCCGAATGAGCTGCTTCTGAATATCGCCCGCAAAAGCAGTTCCGCCCATTGTTATGGCTATAAGCAGAATAATTCCTGTAAACAGGTAAGAATATGACCGCGCTTTCATGTTTGAAACCTCCTTTTAAAAAAAATTAAAAAAAAATAAAACAGAATCTGACCACAGAGGCCGCGGAGGCACACAAAAACTCTGTGATCTCTGTGGTTAAGCTTATAATTTTCCGACATAAAAAAAACCTGCGGAAACTTTGTTTTCGCCCTGTTTTGCAAAAAATAATTTTCAGGTCCATATCGCTTCGGGCATCAACAGCGGCTTTCAACTTCATCACCATTTCCTCTGCCGGAATGACCTGTTTTCCTTCCATATGCCCGCAGCGTTTGGAAAAAATCTGGTCTTCGATAAACAGCCCGGCCACGCCCGCTTTTCCAGCAATTTGACAGTGCGCCGGACATTGAGAAGGCCGCCGTGCTCAGTGTCGCCGTCTGCCAGCAGCGGAATATCCGCCGCATCTGCGATGTTTCCCGCATGGCGGGCCATTTCCGTGAGGGTCAGAAAAGAGATATCAGGCTTTCCAAGAATACTGGCGGTTGCGGGATAACCTCCGAGACACATGGCTTTGAAACCGGCTTTTTCCGCAATCACAGCGGACAGGGCATCAAATGCCCCGGGCATCATCAGAATGTTTTTGTCCAGAATAAGCAATGTTGTTTTTTTCATAATCACTCTTTGAATTTTTTGGAAACACATTCAGCAGATCGAAAACGCCCGGCAGATTCCTAATTCCTAATTCCTAATTCCCAATTCCTAATTCCCAATTCCCAATTCCCCAGTCTTGAAATGTCTTTTTATCATGCTCACACCGAAAGACAGAATTATGTTGACAAACAGATAGATGGCTGCAATGGTAAACCATATTTCAAAGGTCAGATAGGTTTCCGCAATGATCATCTGTCCCTGCATGGTCAGATCGTATATGGCAATGGTGCTGACCAGCGCGGAATCTTTGATCAGGGATATGGCCTGACTGGTCAGCGGGGGCAGAATGTGCCGAACTGCCTGAGGGAGAACAATGTGAACATAGACATTGAAACTGTTCAATCCCAGACTTTGAGCAGCCTCCCATTGTCCCCTGTGAATGGAAACAATGCCTGCCCGGAATATCTCCGAGGCGTATGCGCCTTCAAAAAGACTCAGTGCCAGCACTGCCGAAGCGAAACGGCTGATGTCCAACAGCGGGGACAGCACAAAATAAATGAAAAACAATTGTACCAGAAGTGGTGTGTTCCGAATGAGTTCCAGATACAACCGGGCCAGAATTTTGGCCATAAACGAATCTGACAGGCGAAAAAGTGCGGTCGTCAGCCCGAAGGCAAATGCCAGAAACAGGCTGATGCCCGATATCTGAAAGGTCACTGCCAGACCGTCAATCAGGGGGCCGGGAGTGAACATTCCGTTTTCAAATGAAAAAATATATCGGGGAATCCGATACCACTGCCAATTATAACCCATATTTTCGCTTCCGCGAACCATGAGCCAGATAATTGCCCCGATGACCAGCAGAAACTTGAGGATATCAATGAAATCAGATCGTCTGAGTCTGAGCAATGTTATTGTCCGCTGAGGGTTGAAACGAGCCGATTGATAATTGCCCATCACACTCTCATTGCCACAAGGGATGCCATATGGCAGAAGGTTTTCTGTTCCGGAATGACGGTTTCCTGATAAAAAAGAACCTTCAGAGACAAAAAAGCGTGAAGAAGCTCATTATCCCGCAACAGATAATCCCGGCAGGAGGTGCTACAGTAATCCTCCCCGGAGCCTTCAAGATAGGTCTCAAAAATCAGAATTCCACCCGGGGCAAGCCCTTCCTTAATATAGGGAAATAATCGTCTTTTCAAAAAACGGATATTAAGGATGAGGTTGTACCGTTCTTTGGGAATATCGAAAGTATCCAAATCCGCACACACGGGATATACTTTGGGATGTTTTCCGGCAAATTCCCTCAGCCCGGCATCCGAAATATCCACTGCCTCAGCGGAAAATCCCTGCTGCGCCAGGAACAGGGCATTTTTTCCTGTTCCAGCGGCAATATCCAATGATTTGCCCTTGTGAGCCAGTTTGAAAAATTTTTTTACAATTTCAGAAGGTTCAGATGGAATTTTTCCCTTGTCTCTGTATTTTTCATTCCATCGGAGGCGGTCTTTGTGCATGGAAAACTCCTTACGCTGAATTTCACATTCTAAAAGTTTAAGGCTTGCTGATCAAGTTTTTTTTATCATATAGGCAATTATAAAATCCGGAGTGCGGCCATCTTATAAAATTGGTAAACGAAGCGATTTTTCGCCCACGCATAAAACAAAGCTTACAGGTTAAACCTCTGAAAAACAATAATCAAATGAAAAACATAATTTTTTTTGTCAAATATCCCCACCCTGGCAAAGTGAAAACCCGTCTGGCAAGATTTGTCGGTGAAACCTTTGCTGCGGATTTGTATTCCCGGTTTGTTACTGATATCCTTGAAATGCTGGGGACTCTTGATGCGAAAGTGTTTGTTTTTTTCGGAGGAAATGTGAACAAGGAAAAAGTGCGCTCATGGATCAAAAAGGATTATCCCCTGATCAGGCAGCAGGGAAATGATCTGGGTGAGCGCATGTATAATGCTTTTGATCATGTGTTCCGCGCCGGACACAGAGAATGCCCGATTATTGGCAGTGACAGTCCTGATTTACCTGCCGATATTTATAATGAGGCATTTGACAGACTGAAAGAGGCAGATATGGTCATCGGACCATCCTCGGACGGCGGATATTATCTCATGGGTCTGCATGAGGCATCCCTTGACAACAGGCTTTTTCAGAATATTGCATGGAGTTCCGAACAGGTTTGTTTCCAGACCCTTGAAAAAGCCCGTGAATTGAAATACAGAATTCACTCACTTCCCGAATGGGAGGATGTGGATATGCCTGAGAACATGCTGAACCTGTATGAACGCGCTCTGACAGGCAGGTTTCATAATTCCCACACCATGATTCTGCTTAAACAGAATCAATTGCTTGCAAACAAGCTGTCTGAAGTTTCCTGTCGTCAGAAGCCCAATTTCAAGTTGCCATTTTGACAAAAGAAATATATGTAAATATATTGAAAAACAGGCTATGATCTCCGTTTGGACCGCTTCGTTCGGCTTGGCTTGGCAAATCCAGGCTGGCCGCCGGATTTGTCAATCAGTCAGGAGCAGAGTGTTGAGGCCGAAACAAAGATCAAGGCCGAAAAAAAATAAATGTCTGACTTTGTCAGAAACATTATCAGCCAATCGAAAAATTGAATGTCGGAGATTAGCGGAAAACAGCCGAAACAGATTTTCACTGTGCTGATTATCAGAAAGGAATTTGCAGTTGTGAACAAAGAAAAAATATACATTGTTTTAAGGATTGTATTGGGTATTATTTTTCTATGGGCCAGTTGGGATAAAATTCTTGATCCCAAAGGCTTTGTCAAAGTGGTGGACAACTATGCCATGTTGCCGCCCTTTGGGGTAAAGCTTGTTGCGCTCATACTGCCCTGGGTGGAAATCATATGCGGTATTTTTTTAATATCAGGTCGTTATGTCATAGGTAGCGCATTCATTGCCAGCGCGCTCATGCTCATATTCATATCCGCATTTTTTATTAATATATACAGAGGAATTGATGTCTCATGCGGATGTTTCTCAAACACTTTGGAAGTAAAGGAAAACGGAGGATATTTTTATGAGATAATGAGAGATTTTCTCTTTATGGGAATGGGCTTATGGATATTGTCTTATAAGATAAAAACAGTGAATGAGCAATCCTGAATTTTTTTCCATTCCGTGTTGGGCGTACAGTCTCAGTACTGAGAGATAGCTGGGGAAGCACTGTCATTCCAAAAGGCTGTCCGCCTCTTGACAAAAAGTGCCACAGATTGTGGCACAATTGCCATATGGACACAATATTTTAATTAATTCAGACTATTAAAAATATTGAAAACAATGACAAGAGATTTTTCGCAGAATCCGGAGTGCGGCCATCTTATAAAATTGGTAAGCGAAGCGTTTTTTCGCCGGAACTTACGAACTTTTCAGGTCTGCTGATTTTTGCACTCCGACTCAGGCTTTGTTCCTGACATTATGAATAATTTTCTTACAAAGAGATGGATGACATGACAGATAAAACTTTCAAATGCTTATACTGCGTACTGCTGACAATTGCCCTTTTCTGGGGTTCCCCGTTCCGGACAGATGCAAAAGTGAAAAATCCCTTTGATGTGAAGATAGACACCGGCCTGAATATCGGGTCTGAAACTTTGGCGGACGCAGATAAGGATGCATTCAGATTAAATGCCTGTGCGGTTCCCGAAAAAGTGGCCCCGGGACAGAATTTTGTCATTGAGGTCTCTCTGGACATTGCTCCGAAATATCAGGTTTATGAGGCGGAAACATCTGTGACACCTCCGGAGATTTCCGGTTTCACCTTTGGCAAAGTCAGAGCCGTCAGCTCCGTATTTGAAAAAAGCGATCCCTTTCTGGGCAAAATCAAAATCTATAAAGAAAAAGCGCTGTTTGAAATTCCTGTTTCCGCTGATAAGAGCCTTGAACCCGGCCCCAAAACAATTTCTCTGAAAGTGCGCTATCTGGGATGCACGGACAAGGTCTGTTTTCTGCCCCGGACCGAGGATGTGAAAGCGGTTTTCATTGTGGTTTCAGAAGCAGGTGCGACGATGGTTCCGCCTCCGGTTTTGCCTGTTCCGCCAATGATTCAGAACAGTGAGATTCCACCCACCGGAGAACCCAATTCTTTTCAGGAAACGGCTGAGAAGTTCGGATTGATCGGTGTGCTGGTCGCCGCGTTTATATGGGGTTTTTTGGCAAGCCTTACGCCCTGCGTGTATCCCATGATTCCCGTGACCGTGAGTGTCATTGGAGCGAGAAGCGCAGGCAGCATTTTCCGGGGCTTTGTCCTGTCAGTGTTTTATGTGCTGGGGCTTTCCCTGACCTATGCCATTTTCGGAACTGTCGCGGCAATGACCGGGGGAATGTTCGGGGAATACACAAATCACCCTGCGGTGCGTATTGTTGTGGCAGCGGTGTTTGTGATTCTGGCTCTGGGCATGTTTGACCTGTTTTATATTCAGATGCCCTCATTTCTTTCATCCAAAATCGGAGGATTCAGGGGAAGCGGTCTGATCGGTGTTTTTATCACCGGAGCGGCAGCAGGCGCGGTGGTGGGCCCATGCGTGGGGCCCATGCTGGTGGGGCTGCTGGTGTACATTGCCGCGCTCGGAAGCAAGCTTCAGGGCTTTCTGATCATGTGGAGTTTCGCGCTGGGCATGGGAATGCTCTTCCTGGTCATCGGCACATTTTCCGGAGCGGCAACTTCGCTGCCCAAGGCTGGCATGTGGATGGAAAGGGTTAAACATTTTTTCGGTGTGCTTCTGCTGGCAGCGGCCCTGTACTATGTGGAACCTCTTCTGCCGGAAAAGGTCTTTTTCCTGACACTCGGCGCGTTTCTCATGGGCATCGGTGTTTTTGTAGGTGCTTTTGATCCTCTGAGTGCCGAATCCAAGCCCCGGAACCGCTTCTGGAAGACAGCAGGCCTTCTGTTTCTGGTACTGGGCATTGCCTATACCGCAAAATTTGTTTCTGACGGCCAGATTTATTTGAACAAACTCAGCGGGGTCGCACCGGCAAAAGACGGTATCACATGGCTCAGAGATGAGGCATTCGGACTGGCTCAGGCAAAATCACAGCAAAAACCCCTGATGATGGATTTCTCTGCGGAATGGTGTACGGCCTGCAAACAAATGGACAGGGAAACCTTCAGCGATCCCCGTGTGATCCGTATGTCAAAACAGTTTGTCTGTGTGAAAATTGACTGCACCGACACATCGGCTCCGGAAGTGAGGCGGCTTCAGAAAAAATATAAACTTGTGGGATTACCGACCATTCTCTTTATGAATTCAGCGGGAAAACTTGTGCCGGACACCGCTGTCACCGAATTTGTGAAAGCGGGTGCCTTTCTGGAGCGGATGCGGACCGGGAGATGAGAATTAAGAATTAAGAATTAAGGGCGCACACCGGAGCAGGTTCTCTGATCCACAGCCACAGTGAAAAATCGCTGTGGCTGTTCTTTTTAGATGAGAGGATGTCGTTATCGTTCCCACGCTCCGGCTTCACTGCCATCAGGTCAGTCAGCGGAAATTCCTCCCTTTGAAAGGCAGGGGAATATCTTTTCAGGTGTGTGAGGGAACGAGAAAAAAAATATTTATTTTTCATATCGGATAATTAAGAATTAAAGTATCTCTTCCTGAAAAATATCATTGGATTTTTATCGCACATCCCATTAATATCATCTGATACAAACGGTTTTTTAAGGGAGACACAAATGCAGAACAGGCAAAACAGATATCCTGAAAAAAACGGTTGACGAGGGAATCACAAGCGGTATTCTCAGCAGTCTCAGCGAAACAAGATTCTGATTTTGTTATTCATCCGACCTCTGAGGTTTTCTTTTTCTCAACCTCAGAGGTCTGATTTGAGACTCTGGTACCGCAGGAAAATTTTATAAATCGGCCTTTGAATTTTCAGTCAGCATGTGATGAGACTGTTTCCGGGATTTTCAAAATCCCCGGGGAAGGATGTCCGTTCTGACAACAAATAGGCGACAACTGATGACAGAAATGCTTTTGGGTGGGATACAAAAAAATTCCATGATTGATTATCCTGGCAAGGTGAGCTGTGTGCTTTTTCTTTCGGGATGCAATTTCAATTGCCCGTATTGCCACAATCCGGAATTGGTGGCAAAGGGCGGCTCTCCGGCCTGCCCCTATTTTCCCGAGGAAAACGGAATTTATGATTTTCTGAAAGAACGCAGGGGTTTTTTGGACGGCGTGGTCATTTCAGGAGGGGAACCCACGCTTCATGATGATCTGATTCCTCTTTGTGAGAAGATTAAGAATATGGGATATCCGGTAAAACTGGATACCAACGGAAGCAAGCCGGAAGTGGTGAGAAAGCTTGTGAACACGGGCCTTGTGGATTATTTGGCCATGGACATAAAAACCGATCCCCTGAATTATTCACCCCTGATTGCAAAGGACTGTGATCCGGCTGATATTTTTTCAAGCATCCGAATTATTATGGATTCGGGGCTGCCTTACGAATTCAAGACCACCTGTGTCAAGCCGCTGGTCAGTGAGGCGGTGATTGACAGCATTTCTCATTATATTCATGGAGCAAAGCTGTATGCCTTGCAGCAGTTTCATCAGCATGAGGTGCTGAATCCCGAATTTTTCCGGAAAGATGAGCGCTGCTATACGGACAGTGAACTGATGTGTCTGAAATCTGCTGTGGAATCCCGTGTGCAGAAATGTATTGTTCGCTGAACAGGTTTTGTTCGGTTGTCGGAGAGCCTGTAATCCTTATCTCACACAATCCATGTGGATTTTGGTCCGCTGAATTTGTGACCTTGTATGAGTATATTAATCATAAGGAACCTGACACATGATCCTGTGTATAGGACAAAAAAATTATCAGGAGGTGTAACGATGAAGATGCAAAGTCTGTTTCACAGATATGGTGTTCCGCTGTGTTGTGTTATCACAATGCTTGTCACATCAGCCTGCTCTCTTTTCATAACGAATACGATGACGGCGCAGGAGGTTGAGAATCAGCTCAAAGAAGCACGGGAGCATTTTGATATCGTAAAAAGTCTGGAAATAGAGGGCGAGTACGACGATGATTTTACAAAAGCACAGGCATCGGTTGCAAAAGCACAGGATTTGTTGGAGTCGGGACACAGGGACAAAGCCTATGCAACTGCCACGGAAAGTCTGGAAGTATGCAAACGTATTCTGAAAAAATTTTACCTTGACACTGTTGTCCAACTGGCACGGAAAGCCAGAACCGAACTCAGAGATAAAGCCCGGGGAGATGAGGACAATCCTCTGACAGATTTTGTTCCGAAACTTGATGAGGTGAAAAAATATGCGGACGAATTGGAAAAGGATACTCAGATCCTTTCCATGAGCAGAGTGCTGGATGATTTGAAATCCATGTTGAATGTGACATACAGCATTCAGACCAGTGCAGCCCAAACTCTGGAATCCGATGTTTCTTTCGCCAAGGGAGAATATGAATTGTCCGGAAGCGGCATACAGATTGTGCAGAAACTTGTCGGTGAACTCATGGCAGATAAACAAGACCATATCAGCAAACATCCGGGTAAAAATGTCACGGCAAAGATCAAAGTCGTTGGCTACACAGATCAGTTGCATTTCAGCAGGGAATCAAAGCTGAAGAAAATTCTGGTGCAGGGCATTGAGGACAAACTGCCCCGGGATTCTCTTGAACAGAGAAAGTTTTTGAACCAGAGGCTTTCCGAATTCCGGGCTGACAGTATCGTCAAACAAATTCGGCAGTTTTTCCCAACCGAGGAGGCAAATTCAAACTTCCTGCTTGATATGGAGACTGTGGGACGAGGAGAGAAACTGCCCGCAAACCTTTATCCGCCCTACCCGCTCCGGGATCCCCGCCGGCGCATTTGCAAAGTTTACACTTATACCTCTGTGTACTGAGTGGGAAGTGGGAAGTGGGAAGTGAGAAGTGAGAAGTGAGAAGCAGCACGATTTGAAAAATTGTAAATTTTCCTGCGATACGGGAAAAAATAATTTTTTTCGTTGAATAAAATCAATAGGTTGAATTTCACAGGCTGTGCCATCCCATTTCTCATTTCTCATTTCTCATTTCTCATTTCCCATTTCCCATTTCTCTCTTTGCAGATGAACATCCTGCTGGGGAAAGGGAATCTCAATATTTTTTTCCCGAAAGAGGCGGTCAATTTCAAAGCGCATATGGGTTTCGATTGTGTTAAAGTTGTCCACATGTGCCCAGAAACGCAGTTGAAAGTGGAGTGCGCTGTCGCCGAAGTCTGTAAACAACACATAGGATTTGGGATATTTCAGGACTTCTTTCTCATTCTCGGCAATTTCAAGAAGAGTCTGGCGCACCAGTTCCGTGTCCGAGCCGTAAGCCACAGTGATCCTGAGTTTCCTTCTGATTCTCTGGTCTTTATAAGTCCAGTTGGTCACCATGTTGCTGATAAAATCGGAGTTGGGAATGATGAGGTCCGCATAATCATAGGTCTGGACCAGTGTTGAGCGCACATTGATTTTTTTCACCTCTCCCCACACCCCGTTGATTTCAATGGCATCTCCGACTTCTATGGGGCGCTCGAACAAAAGAATCAGGCCGCTGATAAAATTGTTGAAAATATTCTGAAGGCCGAAACCCAGTCCGATACCAAGCCCCCCGAAGGCCAGAGCAAAAGATTTTGTGCTGAATCCCAGAACACTCAGAGATATGAGAATTCCCATAAACCAGAACACATAAACAGTTATCAGTGTTATGGAATCCCTGAGTCCTGTTCTCAGACCGCTGCCCACAAGGAGCTTTTTGATAAGGGTGTTCTGCCAGAGACGAATCCCCGCATGGGCTACCAGCAGCACCAGCAGGGCATAAATGAAATTAATGAAACTCAGCTTCGTGCCTCCCAGAGTAAACTCACTGGTCAGAAATTCAAACAGGCTGACAATGACTGTCTGTTTAGCGCCCCATGCGAACAGCAGAGATATAAGAAGGGAACCAGCCCAGATGAGCCAGCTCAGATTGAGAAAGAGCCATCGGATGGGATCCCCGGGTTTTGACGATTTATCTGGAAAATTGGATGAGGACTCCTTCAGTTTCTTATTTCCCTCACGAAGAAGGAGAAAGAAGAGAAGACCCCAGAGACATACCACCGTTGTACATCCCCATGATGCAAACCAGTAAATCGCCAGCGAACCATAGCCAAAAATTTCCATAAGAATGCCGCCGCCGACAATGATATCCCCCATCGTGATCACAGTGGCTTTCAGGATGAGCCATCCGCCTGACAACTTCAGAGATGGCGGCTGTTCCGCATCTGATTTTCGGAACACACTGAATTTTCTGACTATTTTCCAAGCATCCGGATCTGATTTCTGGAAACTTCTCCAAAACAGGATTCCCCAAAGCAACAGAGCAATTTCAAAAAACACACGGCCAAAAAGCAGCGTGATGCTGTCGCTCCCCAGCAACCAGGCCACAATGACATACACAAGGGCAAAAGAACGAATCAGCATCATCAGAATGCGTATGCGAAACAGGAGAGGCAGGGGAATCCGGTTTTTTTCACGCTGATTCCACAGTCTCAGGAAATCCAGAATCCAGCGGGTGAATAAAAAAATCAGGAGGATATGGACAACAACCCGAATAAAGGAAATCGTGGAATAAAGATCCTGAACAAGGGCATACACATATAAAAACACTGCTATGCCCAGAAGGAAGAGGGACCGGTGAAAAAGTTGCAGAAGAAGATGGTGCCAGGGGAATTTGGACAGGGGATATTTTTCCACAAGAATAAGACAGCGGTATCGAAGCCGGAACAGAAGCAAAATAATGAGAACGAAAAGCAGCAGGGAAGAGATAAGCATAAAGCCGCCCGTTTTCCAGATGCTTCTGCATGTGACCAGCCAGAAATCTTTTGAAAACATCCCATGAATCTGATTCACGAACATTTTCAGTTCTTCTCCGAGTTGTTTCAAATCCAGCAAAAGCAGAGGGTCCTTTTTTCGTTCAAAAAGGGCCTCCTTTTTTTTGCTCTTGGTCTGCTGTTCAAATTTTTCCAGAAGTTTCTCAAAACCCTTCTTATTTTCTTCAAGATGGGTGATCTGTTCCGTGTAGATGACACCGAATTCTTCAAAAGAATTGATTGTGAGGGTGCAATATTTTATCAGCACCTCCACATTGTCTACCAATTCCTGAACCTCCGCCACGTTGGTGACATCCGTGTTCACTTCCAGCATATGCTTTTCATTCATAATGAGTTGTTCGATATGCTTTTCATTCAGAGCGAGTTGTTCTTCTGTCTGTTTAAGAGAAGTCTCAATTTCACTCCTGTCATTTGTCAGTGTTTCCAGTATTTCGGGGATGTCGGCCACAGCTATCTGAGTATCTGCCCAGGCTTTTTCAATATCCTCAATCCGGGTGTCGGGAGAAGCCACCAGATTGTTATGGCTGGAAAGTTGGATATTGTATGTGTTGATGCGGTCGGATACCTCCTTTGCCGAAAGTTTCAGTTTTTCGAGCTTTGCCGTATTTTCCTTTTCAGCTTTCAATGCACTGTCTACATAATTTCGGATTTTGACGTATTCGGAATTTTTTTCAGGCTGACTGTTTTCGGCAGAATCTGCTTCCAATGGTTTTACGAGGCAGTGGGACCCCGTACAGAGAATCAAGAAAACGATATACGAAATAACAAAGCAGAAAGCTGTTTTTCGGATGAGTCTGGATTGGAAGGGCGCGTTTGTTTTCATCATATAAGAGTTCCTTTGTTTCCCCAAGCGTTTCTTTCGGCATAAAAAAGATTATCCACAGAAAACACTGAGGAATTCAGAGAAAAAATTTCTCTGTGGTTTGATTCATAATTTCCCATAATAACAAAAGATTTTAACCATCAGAGGCACAGGGAATATCCGGAGTGCAGAGCCTCCGTGTTCCTTGCGGCTTTGTGCGGGATTTTTTTTTATGGTCCCACACAGAGGCACGGAGATCACAGAGAAAAACAGAGCCTCCGTGTTCTTTGCGGCTTTGTGTGGGATATCGGACTGGGCCCTCCCCTGAATCCGTTATAATCAGGATTTAATCACAGAGGACACGGAGAGACTGATATCGCTGTGGTTAAAAGAAAAGAGTGGAACTTGGCACTCCGGATTGAACTTCAGGAGGATTTTCCGAAAATTTTCTCCAGAATCACTTTGGTGATCATATAGGTCGGCCGAATGCCCTCTTCCCCCATGCTTCCCGAAGCAAGTGTCTGGCCGCTGAGAAGGGGATTGTCTGAGGCATAGTAGGCATATCTCAGTTTCACATCTTCGGAAATATGCCCGCGGATAATCGCCGCACTGATGGCCCGCTGATAATGTCCCCCTTCCATCTCCAACCCCACGGCATTCCAACTGGTGGTCTGAAATCTTTCAAGCACATCCCGGTTCTGAAGTGAGGTTCCGAGAACCGTGACAATCACGCCATCATACACATTTTCCGCCTCGCTGAAATCCTCCTTTTTCAGATCATTGAGGACAATGTAGTTGTGGGGTGTGCCTTCCAGCACATGTGCGGTGGCAAGCATGATGTCGCCCTTTTTTCCCGGCAGAGTGCCGGCCTTGCCCATCACTGAGACAGAGGCGATATTGAATTTCAGAATTTCACCTTCTTTTTCAAGAGGTTCCAGAAGTTCGTCCATGACTTCAAATGCCTGTGTCCCGAATGCATAATCCATGACCAGAATCACCGGTTTTTCAGATTCAGCGTCCGGCAGTCCTATCCTGAGTTCGGGATGAAACTCAACATCATGAAGCAGGGCTGTGTCAATCACCTGGCAGTCAATATACGCTCCCGATGTGTCGGGAAGCTCTGATAATCCGTGTTTTTCCGCATAGTCTCTGACCTTGTCGGCTTTGTCCCGAATAAAATTGAAAAACTGATAGATATCTTCCCATTGCTTTTCCTGCCTCTGTGTCCTGATGGCTGCATAGCCGTACAGAGTATTGATGACGCTGTGCATGTTTGCGCTGATAATGTGGAGAGGACGGTCCTGCAATCCGAGTTCAGTGAGTTTTTTCTTTATCTTATCTGCCCATATTTCCGCATATCTGTGGTGGCCGATCATCTCCTGCAAAGAGGGGGTAAAGGAAATCGTGAGTTCGTTCCCCATTGAAACCTCCTCTTCCTGAATCCGTTTTCCGAGACTGTGGACAATCCGAAAAAGCCCCCGGTTGCTGCCGGACTTCTTTCTGCTTTCTCCGAGATATTCATAGGTGTTTTTGGTTTCCTGATAGGTTCTGCCCAGTATGATGCTCAGATTCCATATGGCCAGGTCAAGTTCCCCGCCTGAGGGATCCTCGTCTTTGGCGATGATTTCTTCAAGATTTTTCCATCCCTCACTGATTTCCCCGCGCTTGACCTCCATCCTGTTTCTTATTTTACCAGCTTCGATATTGAGAAAAGTGATATGGGTCAGAATATCGTAAATTTCGCTCAACCCTCTTGTGACAACAAGACAAATCTCCTTTTCTCCCAGACGGTAGGCATCTCTCCGCCGCTTCAGGGGGACGATTTTCTCAAATGAGGTATGATCAAGGTTTTCCTGCGCTGTGAGAATAATCCGGGTACATTCCTCAATTCCCCGGGGAAGCCTGTCAACAACATACTCCAATCCTCTGAGTTCCGTAATTCTCGGATCATTCATTGTACCGTATATCTCGGGACCGAACATTCTCAGGGCATCTTCAAGGGTCTGACCGGATTTCCCCGATGGTTTGTAATATCCTCTCAATGCCAATGCGTCCGCGAGGGTCTGAAAAATTCTGATGGCATTTCTGGCTTTCTGGGCTTTGGTGAGTTCATGCATAACAGACACCTTTCTTAATTCGTAATCAGTGCGCCTCCCTGATATCCGCGTGTTTCTATCCGGGAGCGCACCGGAAACACAAAGCGGGGCTTTGTACTCCGGACTGTTTTTTCTTGCTCGTCAGTTGCAAGTTGTCAGTCGAAACCCGTAATTGTTTTACGGAGCCTGACCGGGAAGATACAATTTGTATTTCATGACAATATCGGAAGAAAGTCAATAAAAATATCCGGAAATTCGGAGCTGAAAAAATTAAAAATTAAAAAAACAAATAAATTCAGGCAAATAAAAAATTGGCTGGAAAAAAAAATTATAGCTGCTTTTGAAATGCCTTAAAAATGCCTTAAAAATGTTTTTGAAAAAGTGTGGTTTTAATCTGTGTACAGGACAAAAAAAATGATCTGGCTGAGGAAACCCGGCTTTTTCCTGCGGTTCGGAGGTCTGCCCGTCTGAGGAAAACCCGGGTTTTTCACCTGTTCCCGATTTTTTGTCCTGTACACAGGGTTTTAATTTAAAAAATTATACTGATTATAACGGATTCAGGGGAGGGCCGCAGTCCGATATCCCACACAAAGCCGCAAAGAACACGGAGGCTCTGTTTTTCTCTGTGATCTCTGTGCCTCTGTGCGGGATCATAAAAAAATCCCGCACAAAGCAGCAAAGAACACGGAGGCTCTGTTTTTCTCTGTGATCTCCGTGCCTCTGTGTGGGATCATAAAAAAAAATCCCGCACAAAGCCGCAAAGAACACGGAGGCTCTGTTTTCTCTGTGATCTCCGTGCCTCTGTGTGGGACCATAAAAAAAAATCTGATCATATCTGATTTTTAAGGGAATGCTTTCTGATTCAGCCTCCCCTGAATCCGTTATAATCAGAAATTATATTGGCGACAATGGCAATTTTTAAATCACTTGATCAGAGGGTGCTTTTCGGGCATGTTAATTAATTTTTGAGAACTCTCTTACTGAAAATATCTTCCAGCATTTGACAATTATCGAAACTGTGTTATAGAATCATTCATCTTGATGATTCATGAATTATGAATTCAAACCTCAGAGGGGCTGAAAAGAAACGACAGGGCGGAACTTCATCCTGAATTTTATAATCTTATCTATATTCAGCAGATCGAAAATTTTCCCTCGGTGGGAAATTTAACCCAGTTCGGCACCCGGTTTTCAAAACTTTTCGATCTGCTGATATTGAGGAAATGATGATCAAAATATCTCTCAGAAAAGAACTCATCAGACTGCTGGGTCAGGAGGGCATCTCGGACGCAATGGAGGAGCGCATCTGCTATGCGTATGACGCGACCCGGGAAAACAGACTTCCCGATGCAGTGGTTTTTCCCGAAACCGTCATGCAAATTTCCGGGATCATGAAGCTTGCCAACCGGGAGAAGATTCCAGTGGTTCCCAGAGGTGCGGGCAGCGGATTCAGCGGCGGCTCACTCCCTGTGTCAGGCGGCCTTGTCATGGCCATGAAAAATTTCGACCGCATTGTTGAAATAGACAGTGACAATTTGCAGGCAGTGGTGGAACCTGCTGTGGTGACATCTCATCTTCAGGCAGAGGTGGAAAAAATCGGCCTGTTTTATCCGCCCGATCCCGCAAGCATGAATTTCTCCACCATCGGTGGAAACATCGCTGAAAATTCCGGCGGAATGCGGGCCGTGAAATACGGTGTCACAAAAGATTATGTCATGGGCTTGGAGGTGGTGCTGCCCGACGGAGAGATCATTCATAGCGGATCCAAATGCGTGAAGGACGTGGTGGGCTACAATCTGACGCAGCTTTTTGTGGGATCCGAGGGCACGCTCGGAATCATCACAAAGGCGATTCTCAAACTGCTGCCCCTGCCCGAAACCCGGGAAACCCTGACAGCGGCCTTTTCTTCCATGCAGACAGCCGGAAAGACCGTTTCCGACATCATCAGAAATCGCATCATTCCCACCACGACCGAATTTATGGACAAATATGCGATTCGGCTTGTGGAGGACTATCTGCATTTGGGGTTGCCTTTGGACGCGGAAGCCCTGCTTCTCATTGAGACAGACGGAGATGCAGAGCAGGCAGAGAAGAATATCCGGCGGGTGAAAGCCGTGTGCGAGGCAAACATGGCCGTTGAAATTCGGATTGCCCGGAACGAAAAGGAAAGAAACGATCTGTGGAAGGCCAGACGCTCGGTGTCCACCTCACTGGGCAAGCTCGGGGCCGTAAAGGTGAACGAGGATATTGTGGTTCCCCGCTCCCGGGTTCCCGACATCATTGAGAAGATAGAGGAGATCAGAGAAAAACACAATGTGCTGATCGTAAATTTCGGCCATGCCGGAGACGGAAATATCCAC
>Ga0233403_10000282_pt1 | contig 23867 bp, 20 predicted proteins | sample Na_oxic_1_MG_FD_179866 | JGI IMG/M metagenome (GOLD analysis project Ga0233403, IMG submission 179866) | Seawater microbial communities from Saanich Inlet, British Columbia, Canada - Na_oxic_1_MG | ecosystem: Environmental > Aquatic > Marine > Inlet | place: Canada: British Columbia | collected...
GACAACCTTAAAATCGTTTTCGTACACGCCTTCATCACAGACGCAAGTGATTAGAAATAATGCCATGCTCATTCTCCTTGAAAAAGAATCTGATACAATAAACATCAGAACAAACTTAACTTTTCTAATAAGGCTAATGGACAAAGACTTTGCCAGCCGACATAGGAAAGGACAGACCACGTTTTTTCAATCTCAAAAGTCAGCAACCTCTTGCCTACCACCTGACTTTGATTTAATTGGGCCATATTCTGGCACCAGATTTCACCGGATAATCAACTTCCATCATGCGCTTTCAAATGTCTCGGTTTAAAATCAATAATCAACGACTTCCAATGATTTCTTAACATTAACAATCCGATTTTAACCTTTCGTGAAAAGCATATTTGCACTCTCAATCGAAACTCCCTATAAAAATCATGAAAAATCATTTTATTAAAAACATAACCCTTCAAAATTTTAAATGTTTCCAAAACTTACACCTTGAGGGCCTAGAAAATGTGAATTTAATCGGTGGTAAAAACAATGTCGGAAAAACGGCCTTTTTAGAAGCCGTAGAATTGTTAGGAACCGTCACAAAATAACTTGGACATTTATAGATGTTGAGAAAAATCATTTAATTTTGATGTTCGTCCTTTTGAAATTATCTAATTCTAACAGATGAAAGATATCTTATTAATACGCCAACCCCGAAGGGGTTGAATGTGAAGAGCAAGAGGTGGAACCTGGGGTTCCTATAAAACGGGAAGTTATTTCGTGACCATTTCTAAGCCATTATTGTTAACGGCAATGATTTCGGCGGCAATACTAATGGCAATTTCGGTCGGTGTGTGGCTCTGAATCGGTAAACCAATCGGGGCATGAAGCTGTTGCAATTTGGCTGACGGAACACCTTCATGGCGTAACTCCTCAAAAACGTCATCCACTTTTGAGGCACTGCCCATCATTCCCAAATAGCGCAATTTTTTATCAAGCAATTGTCGTAATACCCGCTTATCGGTTTGATGATGGGGTGTCATAATCACCACGTAATTTTGATGACCATCAGGAATGTGTTGCTGAATGTCTTGATAAGAAACCGTTATTTTTTCATCGGCTGCCGTATTATTTTTGAGAGTATTTATATTGGGACGTTCATCTAAAACCACAATATAAAAATCCAGCATGGCCAAAATATGGGATAATGCTAACCCGACATGTCCACCACCAATAATGTAAGCGGTGTTCATTAACCCCACATTTTCCTCGTAGAGCCAGTCATTTTCAGCGTCAAATCGAAATTGATAATGCTCAGCTGTGTGCTGATTGGGCGTGAATGATATGCTGGCGGGCGATACATGCAGCGTTCCCCGTTCACGGTTTTCAAGCGACTGTACTAAACGTTGGAAGGCAGCGAGTTCACTTTTTTGACAAGGATATAGCACAATGGTTTGCATACCGCCGCATATCATACCAGAGCGATTGGTTGTCGCTTCATGGTTATGAATTTGCCGCTGCAACACTGGTGCCGAGTCACCATTTTTTAAGTTGGCTTGGGCTTTTTTGATGAATTTATACTCAATGGTGCCGCCGCCAATGGTACCTGCCAAGGAGCCATCCGCTGCCACGGCCATTTTAAAGCCAATTCGCCCAGGGCTACTGCCCTCGCTTTCGACGACAATCAGTAGCGCGACCGGAATATCTTTATGCAAGCAATCAGATATTAATTGCCATAGGTTTTTGTCTTTCATCCAAAAAAACCTCACGAATGATAATTCAATGAAAACCGAAACTGTTTGGCGGTTTCCAAATTCAAATGCGTGATGTTACCGTGTGCAATTGGGGACGAAAAAACGGCCGCATGTAATGTGCCTTCCGGTACCATCCATCGGTAAATTGTGATTCCCCTTTAACGTGGAGGAGCGTATCCGTATTTTTCATGGCAATAGTTTCCGACTATCAATTGGTGTTGGAAAAAGCGTGATGAAATGGGCGTAGAATAATTGACGTAATAACAGACGTTTGTATTCAACTGAACCACGCACATCGCTCCGAGGCGATATTTCAGCTTGAGCCATTTTTCCGGCTTCACGGATTACACCAGCATTAATTTTTTGGCCCAACAAATAATTCACGGTGTTTTTGAGATAAAGCGGAATTGGAGCAACACCACCGGCTGATAGATGAATTTGTTGAATAGAGCCGTTGTTTAGTTGAAGTTGGATTGCGGAGCTGACACTGGGAATTTCTGAGTCGGCATGTTTGCACACTCTCTCAAAATTGAAATAAGTATGACGAACCGGCAGCGGAAAATGCAGCCTTTCCACAAATTCATTATCCGACTTGTCAATCTGCTTATAACCTTTGAAAAAATATTTCAATGGTACGGTACGTCGATTTTGACCATCGCTAAAATCAACTGATGCGCCCAAGGCGAGAAAAAAGATACTTAAATCGCCTACCGGTGAAGCCATGACGATATTACCGCCTAGTGTTGCCCGGTGCCGAATCGGGGTTGATGCGACCAGATTAAAGTATTGCTCAATTTTCGGGAATAATTTTTGCAGAGTGGGTGAATTTTTGATGACTGCCATGGTAGTCGTCGCACCAATATAACAGCGATCTGCCTCAATTTGAATGCCGCTTAATTCCTGATGTTGAGATAAAAAGACCACCGGTTTTGACGAATCACTTTGCCACGGGATTGTGCCACCGGCTACGAGAGTTGAGTTGGGCGAAAGGCGGGTTAACTGATTTTCGGGTTTGGTCAATTTTGGTAGCCGCTGGGGAATTTCTGCAAAATAAGTGGGTAAAATTTTATTTTCAATCAACCAGTTGACTCGTTTGTTCACATCTGGTTGAGAAAATTGTTGACAAAGTGAAGTTAGGGCACGTTTAATGCCTTGATAGCCGGTGCAACGGCAAAGATTGCCATCCAACGCAACCATAGCGAGCGATTCGTTAATAGTTGGGCTATTCAGAAAAAAAGCGGTGAGCGCAATCACTATGCCCGGTGTACAATAACCACATTGGGTAGCACCTTCATCCACTATGGCTTGTTGGATGGGATTTAATTCCGGTCCGTTAAGCCCTTCAACAGTGACTAAATGTTTATTATTCACTTCTGCTAATGACAATAGACACGAATTGAAGGGCTGGTAAGATACCACGTCATTGTCCCGTTCTCCCACTAAAATCAAACAAGTGCCACAACGGCCAGAATGACAGCCCGCCTTGATGCTGGTAATGCCTTGTTGATAACGCAAAAAATCCAATACCTTCATATCGAATGATAAATGGGTATTCATTTCTTGGTTATTGAGAATATAATTCATTTTTGGTTATTTTAATGTGAGTGGAGGTCAATGAATAAGGATTCAGATAACAAACTCGATGCTCAAGTTTTGTTCTGTTAAAATTTGGCGGACGGTGCTTGGTGTCTAAGGCAACTCCCAAAAAATAAAATACGGGAGTGTCCCACTTATCCAATCAACTTTGACCGGTTGAAGGGCACCGACATCGACTCCGGTTCAGGAAATCAGAGACGGTTCGATAACTACCCGAATTAATAGAGAAAAATTTGCCGATCTATTTTTTGAGGGTCGGCAAATTAGGCCAAAAAGGGTTGTTTTTGATTAAAAATCAATAGATTAGTCAAATTATGCCGGTTGGACAAGTGGGACACACTCTAAATACCCATATTTCACCTCAGAAGTTTGGTAAATTTCTGAGGTTTGGAGAAAGGTCTTTTTTTTTTTGGAAATCCCTTATCTGACATTAAAGCGGTTTTTTTGTCAATTGGTCATCTACTTTAATCTTATTCCCCGTTTTTTCATGCTCAATGCCAATAAGAGGAAGTATTGAATTTCCCACACCGACAAAGGTAAGTGTCGCATCAATAATGATTGCTGTTAAAATACCAAAATTAAATAGTAAAAGTCCCCCTATTTTGATGACACCCGGTGCAATGCTCAGTTTCAGACTGTTTTGCAAATTAGAGTCAAGATTATTTGAAATCTCAAATATATCAGCTAGATGGGAAAGCGTTCCATCCATTAAAATGACTTCAGCCACATCAGTGGCAATGGAGGTTGCGCCCTGTATGGAAATGGAAACATTGGCTTTTTTCATCGCAATCGCGTCATTGATACCATCGCCAACAAAACAGACGGTTTTTCCGGCCTTCTGTAATTGTTCGACAATATCAGCCTTATTTTCTGGTGTAATATCATAATAATAGCTGTCCATTTCCAATGATTCTGCCAGTTTTTGGGTGGGCAGCTTGTGATCACCTGATACGATGGCAAGATGCTTTACGCCGGTTTGCCGGAGTTGCTTAACAACCTTTATCACTTCTGGACGTAGCATGGTCTGTAATTCGATTGCGCCACCTACCTGATGATTGATAGCCACAACGACTAAAGAATGCCCTTCAAGATGGGCCTGTTTTTCCGCCGCTTCTATTTCACTTGGTATACTTATTCCCTCACTCAGCATAAAACGAGGGCTACCTACACGGATAACCTTATCCTCAGCCTCAAGGTTGACCGTTATACCATAACCAATTTGATATTTGGAATCGTCTGTTACCAAAGGTATCGTACAATGGGAGGCCGAAGCTTTTTTGAGGATAGCTTTAGCAATGGGATGTGCCACGTAACGTTCGGCCGCAGCGGCATAAGTCAGAACCTCATCTTCTTGGTGATCATTACTCACAATAATTCGCACGACTTCGTTATCTTGAAGTGTCAAAGTACCGGTTTTATCAAACAGAACAATGTCTACCTCACTTAACATTTCAAGTGCGCGTCCATCTTTAATCAGTACACCTTTATGAGCAGCAACACTGATATAGTTCAGCGTGCTAAGGGGTGCAGTAACCCTAATCTTAGTACAAATATGGCTACTTAGGATAATCACAAACCCAACCGGTCCTACCACTGGTAGACTGAAACCAGCTATACCCAACATTGGTAAAACCCACGTATCAGCCCATTTTTCTCCTTTTAATTGGAAATTGGTTTTGACATCAAGAGAACGATTTAAGATTTGATTTATCTTCGCAATCGTTGTTTCTTGCCCTGATTTTTCAACCTTAATACAAATTTTACCGGTGACGACAACAGTAGCTGCCAAGACTTGATCACCTAGCAATTTTTCCAATGGCCGGGATTCTCCAGTTAAAGCATGTTGATCAACACTTGCCATCCCTTCAGTGACAATTCCATCAACCGGTACGATATCACCGGTTTTGACAACAATAATATCACCATTCTTGACGGTTGCTAGGGGTACTTCAAGTTCGATCCCATCCCTTAAAAGCCACACATTTTGAGGTTGTAGTTGCTCAAAAACGTCAATGAGCATTTTTTTAGAATGTCCTTGAGCACGAGACACCACTAATTTCGATAAGTGAAATAATGAAACACCCAGAGCGGCTGCAAAATATTGGCCCAAGGCAAACGTGGTGGTATCGGCAAGAAAATAGAGTACATACCCATCAATCTTTCGCTCTTTAAGGAGCGAGTTTTCGGCAGATTTGAAATGGGGAACAGCTATATAAGTGAAAGCTGCAATGTTTAATAAAACCAATGGGGGAGATGCCCGAACAAATTGTCTTGCGGCACCTATTCCCATAGCAACAACACACATTTTCAAATAATGCTGTTGTTCTTTGTTTTCAGCCTCCACCGTGTCTGTCTGATCCGGTTGAGTTTGTGGAGCGTTTTTAGAGTGACGATTTTTTTCAAAAAGTCTTGCTCCGGCATAAGCCGTAAATACAATGCCTAATTCTAATAACATGATGGTATCAAATTCTTAATTGAGGGACTTGCAAAACTCCGACGCGCTATCAATCAATAACTCACATATCATTGGATATTGTTTTTTTATCACTTTAGCTCAAGAATTTTGCAAGAAGCTCAACTATAAAATAATTTAGAAACAATAGGGTTGTTACGAAACAGTCCTTACCCCAACACGGTTGCTTAGTTAAAAAGCCGATTTTTTCATTCGGATTTTTTTTGACACCGATGCCCCATTAAATTTATTTGTTAAAAATCGGATTTTAATTTTATTTCGCAACAACCCGAATTATTTAATAATCAGAAAAATCTTTCTCCTTACGACAACAAATCATAACCTATTGATTTATGATCGCGTATATCAGTAAAAATTTAATAAAAATAAAATATTTATAATGTTATAGCGTTTCCCGATTGAATAAGCTACACTGACTTATTAAAGCCTGGATCAACTTTTGACTGACAACAGATTTTGAATGGACAACAACCCGTCCACTTTTGTTGAATGGACAACAACCCGTCCACTTTTGTTGAATGGATAATCGGGGAGGTGTAGTTTATTCAATCGGGAAACGCTATAATTGTATTGCGGTCGTGTACTGAAGAATGAAGCCATGAAAAAACTTGATTTTTTCACCGATTCCAAATACCGTGTAAATCAACTGAACGCTACCAAAAAATATTATTTTAAATAATCTATTTAATTTGATATTTACAGATAAGTCAACCAATAAATACTTTAGCCTAAAAAATACTGATAAAATCACTTTTCATACAAAGCAAGTAATACCTTTTCTGAAGTCAGTAGTGCCGAAAATTAGGTATTTTTCCAGCTCGGCAACGCGTCAATCACCGTCAGCGTTTCTAAACTGACGGTAATTATTTTTTTTACCAGTTCTAAAATATACTCTTTATCGTCTGGACGATTTGGATCATTGACAATCCCACTGCGCTTGTCCACTTTAACTCGATATTGATCAATCACCCACTCGAAAGCGGAGCGATTACCCAATTTATAGTCAAATACGCGCTCAGGTATCCCATCCAAACTCAAAAAATCGTTGTATTTCAGTCGCCGCTGATCTTTGGATAATCTCATTTTTTCGACTTTGAGACTGAATGGCACTTTAGAATTTTCAATCGCTTTGAGTGGGTAGGGCGTGGCATCCTCATAGTTCAAGTGCAAGTCAGCCAGTTTTTCTCCAGTTTTTGAAAAAGCCCAAAAGTCGGGTGCCTTCGGTAGGCGGGGCAGTTCTCGTTTGAGGTTGGCAGCGTATTTGTCACGATAGCTGGGATGATGTAATAAGCCATAGACGTAGTGGAATATTGCCCATTTGCTGATGCTGGTGTCTTGGTAGTGTTGTTGAAAGTGGTTTAATGTCCAGTCAGTTATGTTGTCGGTGCGATTAGTGCCATCTTCTTTGTAGGTGTAGAGAGGAAAGCATTGAGCTTTTTCAAATGCTAAATCACGCGAAGGGATTAAATTTGATATTAAACAACCAAAACCTTTTCTATCTCCAACACCTGCTATGCAAATCACCCGATTTTCATTGGAAGTGGTGGGTGTGGGAAAAATTTTGGGGAATTGACCAGGGCGATCAATCAATATACTCTCAAAATAAAGATAACATTTTGAAAATGGACGATATAATGACCGTCTGATATCATTTTCTTCAAATTCGGCGGCTTTTCCACTCTTTAAATGATTTTTCAGTGTGGAACTCCAACTAATCCTTTTGTTATCATACCGAACAAAATCATCAAGCAATGCTTCCCTATTATCCCGCTTAACCCATTTATTAACTTGCTCATTATAGGCTTCAATGGTACGTTCCATATTTTCAGCCAGTATTTCTTGATTGAAATGGTATGCCCAAGTATCGCGGTTAGTTGCCACACCAAGCCCATAATTCTTAAAAACAACGCCCACAGCATCTTTTTTAGCCTTTTTAGCCTCTTTAGTGCCTAACGGCAAAAACTCCTCAAATTCAGAATGCAAGCCGTCAGTAAGCCAAACATTCTCATCATTAGGGCTAATCACTTGCCAGTTGATGCCAACGAGATTTTTTTCCGTCAAATAATTAAGCTTCTGTTCCTTATTTAATTCCTCGCCAACATGAGCATAATAGATAGTTTTTTTGGTTGATGGCGTTTTGACTAATAAGTTGATGCTTACCCCGACTCTAATATCAAAAACATTGGCGGTTTTGCCAGGATTTTTTCTAACATTACCGCCTAAATCTAACACATAAATCTTAGAAAAGTCTTGCCCTAAATGCTGACGCATTCCATCAAAAGCGATACCGTCTAAAAAACTGTTATTAGTCACCAACGCGACAATCCCTTCATCTCCAATTCTATCAGATGCCCACCGAATCGCCTTGACATACGGATCAGCTAAAGCATTTCTCAACGTTGCGTTAGAATCGTTGCTATAAGTCTCCTTAACTCGTCCATCAATCACTTTATACTTGCGATTCTTGTTGTTGTCATTCTCATTGAGTTGCCCCGCGTTATACGGCGGATTGCCAATAATCACAAAGAAATCAGCCGCTTGCTGTTTTTTCACCCGCTCCGTATTCTCTGGGGCAAACATATCCACCTGCTTGCCCTCAGCCAATTCAAACGTATCGGCTAAACAAATCCCTTCATAAGGCTGATAGTCGCTCATTAATTCCAAAAACTCATGCTCAATATTCATGGAGGCGATGTAATACGGTAATAGCATCACTTCATTACAATGCAGTTCATGAGCATATTTATAACTCAAATCCAGACGACTTTGGGCGGCAATCTCGCGCATAATCCGCACGATAAAGTTACCGGTTCCGACGAACGGATCAAGAATATGCACCCGTTTGCTTGCCAACGACTTGCCAAACTCGTTATCTAAAATCTCATTAACCGATTTGACCATGAAATCAACTATCGGCTGCGGCGTGTACACAATCCCATGCGTATCCGCTACTTTGACTGAAAAGCCTTGAAAAAATCGCTGATAAACGGTGTTCAAAAAATGTTGCTTATAACCATATTCATCAATGGTCGCGGCAACATCCTCCAAAGCCTTATAAAAGTATTTGAGTTCGGAAAAAAAGGCATCCCGATTAAAAGAGTGGGCGGTGAGCTTATCAATCACCTTTTCAATTTCACGCGCAATGATATTGCGTTTGGCAAAATCAGGGTGATTGAAAATGCGCCTAAAAATCCGCTCCGTCAACAAATGCTGAATTAGCATCTCTTCAATAGCGGCATCAGCCAAATTAGGATTAATCGCTTGACGACATTGTTCAGCAAAACGGTTAAACGCGATTTCAAAAGGCTTATCATCAACACGGGCTGATTGAATAAGCACTAACAGCTTTTTCGCCAACTTAGGCACCCGGCTTTTAAACTCATCCGCTGCCAAATCCCATCGCTCGTATTCGGGGCGTTGGAAATTAAAAAACCGGTCTAATATTTTGACCAGATTCGCCGGTTCAACTAAACAGACATCTAAAACTTCGCACCCATTTTGGTAGAGAATAGCGCGATTGGGTGCCTGAAACAGAATATTGTCATTCGGATAATTATCCTGGTGCAGCTTTTTTTGAACTTCTTTAGTTAAATCAACTTTGGAACCTTTAGCCTCCCAATAGCCGCGCGGTAAGTTAGCTTCATCAAATAACACGCCATCTAAACGAATCTGCTTTTGCCCTCGTTTTAACGGATATTCTTGAGTCAGCAACCATTTAGCTGGTTTCGCTATATTTTCCAACAGATGTTGAAAAGCGATTTTGACGGTGCCTTCGTGAGCTTGCCCGACACGCTCAAATGCTTCGAGTTCTTGGTAGTAGGCTTGGGTGTGTTTTTTGGTAATAGAAAACATGTTTTTAATTTAATTAGGGTATATGCCGGGTGCCCAAAGCTAAAGCTTTGGACTCCAATTCGGCAACGCGTCAATCACCGTCAGCGTTTCTAAACTGACGGTGATAATCTTTTTTACCAGTTCTAAAATAGACTCTTTGTCGTCTGGACGATTTGGATCATTGATAATCCCACTGCGCTTGTCCACTTTAACTCGATATTGATCAATCACCCACTCCAAAGCGGAGCGATTACCCAATTTATAGTCAAATACGCGCTCAGGTATCCCATCCAAACTCAAAAAATCGTTATATTTCAGTTGCCGCTTATTTTTGGATAATCTCATTTTTTCGACTTTGAGACTGAATGGCACTTTAGAATTTTCAATCGCTTTGAGCGGATAGGGTGTGGCATCCTCATAGTTCAAGTGCAAGTCAGCCAGTTTTCCGCCGGATTTTGAAAAAGCCCAAAAGTCGGGTGCCATCGGTAGGCGGGGCAGTTCACGCTTTAGGTTAGCGGCGTATTTGTCACGATAGCTGGGATGATGTAATAAACCATAGACGTAGTGAAATATTGCCCATTTGCTGATAGTCTTGTAGGGTGGGATTGCTGTCACGACTCACTTAAAAAATGCGACAATCTTTAAGCTTAGCAGCACCACCATCTGCCAACAAATCCGAAAATATGAACGTTAGGAGTATATATAACAGAAAGAGTGCCGTGATCTGCTCAAAAGTGTTGGTCATGCCTAAGTCACGTAGCAGCGTGACTTCTAAGCCGGCATAACCGCATGGATTGATGCCTTAGATATGTTCCGGTTTGCCAGCTTGCCCTAATGTGTAAACGGGCGGAGGTTGAAGGACCTATAATTCATCAAGCGTCTGAGCGTTGCGGTTATCCGTAAAATTAAATTTATTTTCCGATAATAAATATTTATAGTTATAAATAATTCAATGAGTTATAACAATGGTGTGCTAAACGTAGGATACTAAGTACCCGTTCAGATATTTTTCAAAAATAAAGCGAATAAAAACAACCGATTATGTAGTCATAATCCCTGAAAACTTCTGGACGGGTAAATTCAGTTCTCACTTATCAACATGATACTCCAACTGTTTGAGGCTGGAATGTGCCGGTTTTTCAGCTTTATTTTGATTCAGTTGCTTCAGTGATTTTAATGGAGAAATCGCATTACCCATAGCGACCAAAAAGGAGAGATTTTTTATCACAATGACGGTTATAAAGCCAATATTTGATAAAAAAGCTCCGCTAATACCAATAATACTTGGAACCAGAAGAATACCGAAACCGGTTTTTAAATTCACGTCTAAATTTTTAGACAGTTTTAACAGATCAAGAATGTGGTAAAGATTTTCCTCCATCAACACGATCTGAGCGACATCTGTCGCAATTGATGACGCGCCAGTTAAAGAGATGGAAACATCGGCTTTTTTCATCGCAATCGTATCATTAATACCATCTCCGACAAAACCAACCAATTTGCCTTCGTTTTGTAATTTTTCGACGATATTGGCTTTTTCTTGTGGCAGAATCTCATAAAAATAACCATCCATCCCAAGTGTTTCAGCTAACTTTTGAGTGGGTTGTTTATGATCACCAGACACAATGGCAATATACTTTATCCCGTTCTGACGTAACTCGCTGATAAGTTGTTTCACTTCCGAACGCACAACGACTTGTATTTCAATCGCACCAATGAGTCTGTGATTAAGAGCAACTAGAACGACAGAATTTCCCTGATGGTGAGCCTCTATCATACTGTTTTCAATCTTTTCAGGAATGGTGATCCCTTCCATTTCCATAAAACGTTGACTGCCAACCTGGATAATCTGATCTTCAAATGTGACGGTGACACCATAGCCAATCTGATATTTGGAATCTTCTATATTCGGTAACTCCAGCTTGGATGCTTTCGCTTTGTTAACAATGGCTTTGGCAATGGGATGTGACAGTTTTTGTTCCGCAATAGCAGCATAGCTTAAAAGTTCCTCTTTTTGATAGCTATCACAAAGAATGATTTTTCCCACTTCCGGAATTTCCTGAGTTAAAGTGCCCGTTTTATCAAAAAGTATCGTATCAACCTGATTTAATTTTTCCAACGCCCGTCCATCTTTGACAAGGATTCCTTTTTTCATAGCCACTTCAAGGTAGTTCAACGTGCCTAATGGCGCAATCACTCTGAAAGGGGTTCCGAAATGACTAATGAGACAAACCAAGGCACCCATAGGACCCGTCAGAAAATAAGCCAGAGCCGAAGTTCCCATAAAAGGAACAACCGCCTTATGTGACCATTCGTCACCGCGTAAGTGACTTTGGGTTTTGAACTGAGCCGCATTGTTTAAAATATGACTGACTTGAGAAACAATGGTCTGTTTTCCAGCTTGTTCAACTTTAATCCAAATTTTGCCGCTAATAACGACTGTAGAAGCCAATACCTTTTCTCCCATTTTCTTTTCCACCGGTTGGGATTCACCGGTTAAAGCCTGTTGATCAATAACGGCCATTCCTTTGATAATCAAACCGTCAATGGCAATGATTTCTCCAATCGTCACGACAACAATGTCGTTGGAAGCAATTTTTTCTAAAGGCATTTCAATTTCAACATTGTCTTTTAACACCCAAACGGTGCGAGGTAATTGCTCAAAAATGTCAGTGAATATTTTTTTTGAATGGCCTTCAGCTTTAGCCACTAATTTATGACCAATATAATAACAAATACCGTCAATTTGCATGCCAGCATACTGAGAAAGAACGAGACCCAACGAAGTATGGCAGGTAATCAGAACTTCCAATCCGATCTTTTTTTCCCGAATCTGTTTTTCCGTGATTCGGTAAATAGGGATCATATTATGTATAAACAATCCCAGATAGATTGGCATAATCATTGGATAATAGATAAAGGGTATTATGAAAGTAATTCCTAAATTGATGATACTGATTTTCAGACATCGGTCATGATTGAATTTGATGGTTTGAGGAACAGTGTCTTTTCGGGCGAATTTGGCAGCCGGTCGAATAGCCTTTTTAGACAAAGGCAATTTTTTAGGTTTTGCCGAACATTGGGGTTGAAAAATCCAATTTTTATGCCTTTTTTTAGCATAATGTTCATAAAATCTGATTCCAGAATAGACGCTAATTAGAGCAGCCATTTCCAATAGCATAGATTTTAAATCATAAGTTAACAGCAAAAAATGCCGAATAAATGTGTTATGTCGTTTTTAATGTTAGGAATAGACATTCAAAAAGATTCATTTTCAGTTATTTTGCCGAATTTTTCAGAAGCCTATTGATTTCCAATACTTGTTTCGTTTACTTCAATTTCCGATTGAATCGGGTGTATTATAAATTCTCATCGCTTCCCCGGTGATTGTGTCAAAAACCGTTGTCGGGTATGCCGTTCGGCTACAGAAACGTCCGGTATTGATATAGAAATTATGATTGTCAGAATGCTTGATTTGCGAATCATGAGTATGCCCAAAAAATACAATGGTTTTTTGAGTTTTGAACAAACTTTGGGCACGTTGCCATAAAAAATCGGCAAAATTATGAGCGGGTTGATCCGCTTTCATATCCACAATAAAAAATGCCGCCCGCAATAGCCATTTTTTTAGGAGATGAAACTTCGATTGAGTTATCGTTGGTGATGGTTTCCTATACTCATCTAACCATTGTTCAAACACAAATTCAATGGAAAATTTCGGTTTTTTTAACGCGTGACATTTATCGATATACCAGATCAACCAATACATAAAATAGTAATGCCGCCCGAAATGAGAATAAAGCGTTTTTGGTGCTCTTAATAGATGTCCGTGTTCCGCGATTAACGTATATTCGTTCGATAATGGGATTTCAATATGCAATGGTAAATTCAGAATCGTTTCCAGAGGATAATCATGATTTCCGACTAGCCATAGATACTTGGGATTTTCCAGAAATCTTTGAATAATCGGTTTTCTGGCTTTCAAAACTTCTAAAGTCTGATCATAATGGGAAAAAAAAACTTTGTCACTTTTGAGCGATTCTAAAATGTCTCCATTGAGTACGATCAGATCATATTCCTGTTCCCACGAAGACAATAAGGACAAAACGGTGTTATTGTCCAGCTTTAAAGTATCGCCAGGGTCTTGGTAAATACCCATGTGCCAGTCTGAAGTCAATAAGATTTTCATACGTTGACGGAACCTATGAACAGAAAATATTTCCAGAAACCCAAGTAGGCGAGATGGGTTTCACAATCTTTTTGTTGAAAGCGATCTGTTAACATTTGCATCGGAAAATGGGTGCGAATGGGAATGTTTCGGCTTATCCATAATCGGAATAAATCATAATTCGAGTCAAAAAAATCCACCATGGCAATCACTCCACCAGGAGCAAGTTGTTTTTGCGTCAGTTCCAAAGTCGCTTCTAAATCAGGAAATACGGAGAGCGCGTATGAAAATACAATCAGATCGAAAGGTTTGTCAATAAAGTTGGCATCAAATTTTCCTTGAATCAAGGTAATATTCGGTATATCTGCGGTTTTCTGTCTTGCGACAGCTAACATATTTTCCGACAGATCAAGGCCAACAATTTGGGATTTCGGATAATGGCGGTAGAGTTCCAGTAGAACCGTTCCGGTCCCACAGCCGATTTCTAAAATTCTCGGCAATTCAGTATGGTGACTAGAGAGTTTTTCTATTAACCGTTTTCGCCCAAACAGAAAAAAACGTCGGTTGAGATCATATACTTCAGCTACTTTTCGGTAGTAATTTGTAATAGTTTGTATATCATTCATTTGCAATAAAACTCTTGTTAAAAAGTCGGTGGTGAGAAATCGCAATTAAGTTAGGCAACTCGCAAAAAATAATCTACCAGGGCAACCATAAAGGATTGGGGGCAACCATAAAGGATTGCCCCATTGGTCATTGATTCGTAGGGGTAATCCCTTGTGGTTACTCCAGCCCCGGATGGGTATTTTATTTTTTGCGAGTTACCTTAAGTACCAAAAATTGACGAAATAAACGAATTAAAACCCCATACACGAAGAAGTAATATGAAACCTTAATGATAGCGAATTTATCCGAACCAATTTACTTTATGAAAAGGCCGTTAAGTCTTATTCGATTATTTCGTTAATTCGTTGCACTAAACTAAACCTAGATTGATAATGACCCTTTTTTTGGGAATTATCCCGCGCATCCATCGCTCTACAACGGCGCGACTACCTTCAATAAATACGTTTGTTGGTAATGTCCAACCCGGTCTTTTGCCACTATAGGCTCTATGTTTTCAGTAACGCTCAGATGTTGTCGGAATGGTTCTGGAAGCCAATCCAATCCGGGCAAGAAGGAGCGAACCAATATCTTGGTACCAACGAGACTTCTGCTCAGTATCAGGTGCCATTGTCTTGACAATTTCTGGGGGTTGTGAACCAGCCAGTCGAGATGATCCAATAAGAAGAAGTGTGTATAAGTCCGGTTGCTTTGTTCCAGAAAGGCGGAAAATTCGGTATGGTGTAAATGAAGTCGGTCAATTCTTTCTTGGAGCGTTGCAAAGTTTTGCGGTTTTAAATACTCCGGGCAACAATCAGGCTGGTAGTTTCCAAAAAAATACTGATAATAAAAATAATTATCAGAGCCAGGTAACTCGGTCAGAACATATTTTACTCGATTTAACAAAAATCGATGCACTTGTTCTGCACCATCGTGGAGCATGTCAAGTTGCCGACTAGGAAGACCGGTTTTAAACATTGCGCTCACTAATAAGCGCATGAACTTTCCGTTTAAATACGGAAACAGATGCCGATCAAATATCTCCCGTTGTTTTTCCAAATCATTGATTTGGAATAATTCTACAACAGCGTCCTTGTCCTTTTTCTTGATCCAATCGGCACATATAGGAAGAGAACCGCTCAAAGAGTGATAATAAAATCCTTTCTTAATCCAACCACGACGGAAAAAGTTAAGGTTGCGGTCCCAGAATAACGTTGATATGGGAAGTAGTTGCTTTCTCAAGCGTTCACGATAAATTGATTTGATGCTAGGATGATTTCCCATTGAGAATAAATGCCACAAATCCGTATGGCTGCCGGATTTGATGACGGTGAACTTGAGATCGGCCAATGCAATTTGACAAGGGTTAAAATCAACACAGTCTATTTGGGCAGGATTGTCCAAAAGATAATGCAGCGCATTACATCCGGCACTGCATAACATACAAATGGTCGCATCGGAATTGATCGGCATTAATTCCAAATCCACTCGGGGATCTTCATTACACGCATTGTATATAATATATTTAGTGGATAAACGATCATAAAATGTTTTTTTCAAATTAATCATTATGTGACTTTATTTGTGATTCGGTTGGGAACGATAAAAATAAAGAGGTTATTGATTCCTGACTCAGCTTTTTTCTAAATAGTGTCCATCCAGAAACGAGTTTATTTTAACCACTTTGTCAGTTCGACGTTAGGAGAAATATTTTATTTATCAATGTGATATAACATTTATAACCGACTCTAAATGACTAGAACGGTGAGTTTCCTGATGGACACTAAATATACTCGAAACGATCAAATTTTAGGATAATGTAGGGACATATCTATGTATCTTTCCAGGCGGTGGTTTTAGGGTGAACGCTTAGGTTCGCCTACGAAAATCCGAAAACTTGCTTGACCGCGCGGAGTATAATATCACAATCAGGTGAATTTTCCGCAATATCTCCTCAACAATAAATAGGTGCTAACGGTAATTATCTTTTTTACTCGTAGGGCAACCATAAAGGATTGGGGGCAACCATAAAGGATTGCCCCTACGGTCATTGATTCGTAGGGGTAATCCCTTGTGGTTACCCTCCAGTAATCCGTTGTGGTTACCCTCCGGTTGACTAAGAAACGCACACGAAATGAAATATTCATTAATAATTGGCTATTCCGTTATTCTCATTATCTTGATAATAAGTTGTAGAAGTTATTTTATGCACGTTCCTTACCCACCCGACAAGACTGTTCATTGTTAAATTCTGAAGTCGGATTCAGACAAATGGGTGGTCCCATTGGCTTCGCCATTGAGAAGATATTCGGTACATTGAAGTGTCTCTAATATATATAACAGAAAGGGTGCCGTGTTCTGTTCAAAAGTGTTGGTCATGCCTAAGTCACGTAGCTGCGTGACTTCTAAGCCGGCATAACCGCATGGATTGATGCCTTGAAACGGCGTTAAGTCCATGTCTATATTAAAGCTTAGCCCATGATAACTTCGGCCGCGCCGTATTCGTAAGCCTAACGACGCGATTTTGCGTTGATTGATATAGACCCCTGGTGCCTGTTTGCGGCGGTTAGCGGTTATCTTCTGGCTGGCGAGGTAATCAATCACGGCTTGTTCTAGGGCATGGACTAATTGTTTCACGCCCCAGTTGCGCCGCTTAATGTCCATTAACAGGTAGACAATCAGTTGTCCGGGGCCGTGATAGGTGACTTGTCCGCCGCGATCCGTTTGAACAATCGGAATGTGACCAGGGTTTAGGATATGTTCTGGTTTGCCAGCTTGCCCTAATGTGTAAACGGGCGGATGTTGAAGTACCCATAATTCATCAAGCGTCTCGGCGTTGCGATTATTCGTAAAATGCTGCATGGCTTGATAAGTGGGTTGGTAGGGAACTAAGCCAAGGTGGCGAATGAGAATGGGAGATTTTTTCAAGTGATTTTATCTGCTAAACGGTGAGTGCTGGAGTACAAAGCTTCCGCTTTGTACTCGTCAGAAACTTATTTATCTTCAAGTTTCTTAGCGGCCTCTTGATCGGTGTCAGTGGTTGATGTTGGCACTGGGTAATTTTCAGTATCACGTTGACGACTCCAAATAGTACGTCCAAAAAACAGTCCTAATTCAAACAGTAGCCAAATCGGTAGTGCTAACAGGAGTTGAGAAATTGCGTCGGGCGGTGTCAGCAACATGCCGGCGATGAATGCGCCGACTATGATATAGGGACGTTTGGCGGCCAGTGTTTCGGGCGTAACAATCTCCATCCGGATCAGTACCATTGTGATAATGGGTACTTGAAAGGCGAGGCCAAAAGCAAAAAAGAGTTTGAGTACAAAGTCTAAATACAGGCCGATGTCGGTCATCATTTCAGTCCCAGCCGGTGTCATGTAGATCATGAAGCCGAATATGACCGGTAGAACGACCAAATGGGCAAAGAGAATGCCCAAATAGAATAGTGCGGTACTTGTCATCAGTAATGGAAAAATCATAGATTTTTCATGCTGATACAAGCCTGGTGCGACGAAGGCCCATAAGTGATAAAGAATGTAGGGCATTGCCAAAAAAATGGACAGTATCAGTGTCAACTTAAAGGGTGTGAAAAATGCGCCAATCGGATGAGTGATTATCATCGTGTTGCCGGAGCTTTCAATGAGTAGGTCTCGCAAGGGTTTAGAAAATGCCTCAAATAATTCGCTTGCAAAAGGCATCATAACTAACATAATCACCACGATAGCTAAAATCATTTTTAATAGGCGATCACGTAATTCCAATAAATGTTGAACAAAGGGCATTTCTTGGCTGGCAGAATTGGGCTCATTCATATCGGTTATTGATGTTATTGAAGTTACCCTCTCCGTTGACGGAGAGGGTGAAAAAAATTAGTTTTGAGAAGTGGTGGTGGAAGTGTTGCTGGATGGCGGTGCTGATTGTTTCCCATCCGATTGTTGTTTCCCATCCGACTGGGTGGGATCAAAGTTGATAGGTTTTTTTAATTTGTTTAGACCGGTTTTAGCTTCTTCAATAAACTCATGAACGTTTTGGTTACTGTCTTTGACAGCTTCCTGCATTTCTTGAATCTGTATTTCTCGGTCGATATCTTGTTTGACGGTGTTCATAAAACGACGGGCGCGGCCGACCCAGATGCCGGCCGTGCGAGCCGCTCCTGGCAGTTTTTCAGGCCCAAACACTAATAACGCAACGACCGCAATCAGGCAAAGTTCCCAAAAACCTATATCAAACATATAAGTAACTCTTTCAAAATGACAAGTGAATGGCGGTTCAGTTTGAGCGATTCATTCTTCATTCTAAACACTTCCCACTTTTTTTTCCGTGATTTGTCCCTCAAAGATTTGACCTTTGTCATTTTGAGTGACTTGTGATGGCGAGGATTGTTGTGATTGTTTGGCCGACTCTTCGTCCACTTGCTTGTTCGATTCGTCGGGTTCTTTTTCTTCGTGGCGCATAGATTGGCGGAAGTTTTTGATGGCGCCGCCTAAATCGCCGCCAATATTTCGGAGTCTTTTGGTGCCAAATAACACGATGACAATCACCAAAATAATTAATAATTCCCAAGTACCTAGCATAGTTCAATGTTTCCCATTCAATGTTTCACCAGCCCGAAGGATGCTTGATTTTTAACACGACTGATTCTAAACAGTAGAGTTTTTTGAGCATTCCGGCATGGGCTGGTCTCCTAATTTTTAGGTTGTGACTGACGCTGCGCTTTTTCTTCGAGGCCGGAAAGGCCAAAGCGGCGTTCTAGTTCTTTTAATACCGCATCAGGTCCCAAGCCTTGGTGCGCTAAAAGTACCAAGCTATGGAACCATAAGTCGGCGGTTTCATAAATCAGTTGATTGGTGTCGCCATTTTTAGCGGCAATCACTGTTTCGGTGGCCTCTTCGCCGACTTTTTTTAAAATGGTATCAAGGCCTTTGGCGTACAAACTGGCCACGTAAGATTGCTCAGGATCGGCTTTCTTACGTTGCTCTAATGCCAGCGCTAATTGTTGTAATAAATCACTCACTTTTTATCGGTTCGTAGTAGCGTGGGAACAATTCTAATGAGGTTTCCCGCGTCGCGTCGTGAAGTTTTTGGATAAGCTCTAAAGGGAGGTGTGTGGGGATTTTTCGTCACTCCCCCCAATAGAGGTTGGCTGAATAAGCCGGTTTAAAAAATCCGACCTTCTGTGATAATAGAAATTATCGGATGTTCAAGTCACTTACTTAGTCATTTGATTCAAGAATTCTCTCAAGCCAGTCGTTGCTCTTCGGCACCGAACTCTCGCTATTCCAAAGAAAATCTCGCCTGGGCTGACCGTTCTTCCATACAAACCCTCATTGTAATCAGGATCAGGCGAAACGGACGACCCTTTCAAAGAAAGCCCGGCAAATAAACCGACACCATCTGAGTAGGAATAAACCTCTTTATTGAAAACAGTCCCGGTGCCTACATCGGCGGCCAGGGGGCCAACCGCTAAATCCAAACCGGCACCTAATTCCAAATTGCCGGTCATCAGCTTGGTAGCCGCATCACGCTTGGTAAACACTAAAACGACGGTTTTAGCTTCAAGGCCGGCTTGCCAACCAAAGCTGGCACTGGAAAGAACGGTAAACGTCGGGTTGCTCCACCCATCAGGATTGCGTACTGCCAGCAAGCCATTACCGGTTTCAATGGCAACCAAAAATCCGCCTTTTTTCACATACGCGACGGCAACCGCCTGAGCTATTTCGCTGAGAGCGGTGGGGACTTTCGCCTCTAGGATGGTTTTCAAGTCGTTCGTTAAGCCCGATATTTGGTCGGAGACTTCTCCACAGTTAGGAATATTTTTCACAAAGTTATCTGTCAAGTCGTCGGCACGCACCGGGCTGCTCATTAAGCACAATGCCGCTAATGAGACACTGAGATATCTAATTGTACCAATTTTGGGAACCTCCTTAGCATCGTTCAGATTAAAAACCAACATGACAAGAGTACTCATGTCACGAGACATTGAATACCAACTTGGTTTTCTATCTAACGGTTTCTATTCATTGATTGATATAAGGTTGATGGGTCTTTTAACACCGGTTCAACGGTCACCCATTGTTGATCTTGCCATTGTTGAAAAAAGCAGTGATGTCGGCCGGTATGACAGGCTACACCGCCCACTTGTTCAACACTGAGCAACACGACATCATTGTCACAATCGAGCCGAATGTCTTTGACATGTTGAATATGTCCAGACTCTTCTCCCTTAAACCAGAGTTTACCACGAGAACGAGACCAATAAACAGCGCGTTTTTGTTCGACTGTCAATTTTAAGGCTTCCCGATTCATCCATGCCAGCATTAAAACTTGGCCGGTGCCCACTTCTTGGGCAATCGCCGGGACTAAACCTTGTTCGTTCCAGCGGACATGTTCTAACCATTCCATATAGACGAGTGAAAAATGAAAACTTTAAAAAAATTTGCGTTGGCTATGACCCAGATTAATCAATAATTTACATGGATTACGGATTGGTCAGTTATCAATATGCAAACGGTTACAAGCGCACTTCAATGCCTTGTGCAGCCATTTGTTGTTTAGCCTCAGCAATCGTGTATTCACAAAAATGAAAAATACTTGCAGCCAGCACAGCATCGGCTTTGCCTTCAAGGACACCCTCAGCAAGATGTTCTAAGCTACCTACGCCCCCGGAGGCAATCACTGGAACACTGACAGCCTCGCTGATGGTCCGTGTCAATGCCAAATCAAAACCATTGCGCGTACCATCCCGATCCATACTGGTCAATAAAATTTCACCGGCCCCAAAGTTGACCATTTTTTTGGCCCATTCCACCGCATCAAGGCCGGTCGGTTTTCGCCCACCGTGTGTGAATACTTCCCAACGAAGAGGCTCACCTTGTTGACTCACTTGCTTGGCATCAATCGCTATCACAATGCACTGCGAGCCAAAATGGTCACAAGTTTCTTTGATCAACTCTGGATTGAACACGGCTGCCGTGTTAATCGCCACCTTATCCGCGCCGGCGTTGAGCATTCGCCGAACATCAGTCAATTGACGAATGCCACCACCAACGGTTAACGGAATAAACACTTGGCTGGCAACCTCTTCAACAACGTGTACTATTGTATCACGAGCGTCGGAACTGGCGGTAATGTCTAAAAAAGTCAATTCATCTGCGCCTTGATCATCATAACGCTTGGCTACTTCTACCGGATCGCCGGCATCGCGGATATCGACAAATTGAACGCCTTTAACTACCCGTCCAGCGTCAACATCAAGACAAGGAATAATACGTTTTGCTAGTCCCATCAATTTGTTCCAATTAAAAATATTTGAGCCTAATTAGAAATCCGTTTTCAAAAAACGGAGATCTAAGAAGATATATTTGTAGTATACCGGAAATTGGAAATCAGCAATCGGAAATTTCCATGATGTGAAAGTTTGGTTATAAAAACCATTTTTCAAAAAACTTCTAATTTCAGAAAAGTCCAAGCTAAAGCTTGGACTCCTTCCAAAATATTCAATCAAGGACTTATGAACATCGCGTGACTTCTTCAAAAATATTTTTGATCATCAACAGACTGATAACTCTCTGCCAGCGCCTCAGCCAAATCTAGCGTACCTTCATAAATAGCACGCCCGGTAATAGCCCCCATAATGCCATTGTCTGCTACCTCACACAACGCTTTAATATCATCTATTGTGGTAATGCCTCCAGATGCGATCACCGGAATAGTCATTGATTGAGCCAATTTGACCGTTGAATCAATATTCACTCCTTGCAACATACCATCACGACTAATATCAGTAAAGACAATGGCTTCAACGCCATTCTGTTCAAAGCGTTGCGCCATATCAATCGCATCATGGCGCGACAATTTGGACCAACCTTCGGTGGCAACTTTGCCATCACGGGCATCCAATCCAACGATAATATGCCCGGCAAATTCCAAACAAACTTCGGCCACAAACTGCGGGGCTTGAACCGCCTTAGTTCCAATAATCACGTACTGAACACCGGCTTCAAGATAAGCCGCTATGGTCTCCTCATCACGAATACCGCCGCCCACTTGTATAGTAATATCGGGAAAAGCCTCGGCAATCTGATGTATCACTTCCGCATTCACCGGTTTCCCGGCGAAGGCACCATTTAAATCGACAATATGTAAACGGCGGGCACCTGCCTTTATCCAGCGTTCAGCCATGGCGACGGGATCATTGGAAAATACCGTATCATCTTCCATACGACCCTGCTTGAGCCGTACACATTGACCATCTTTGAGATCGATGGCGGGAATAACTAACATTTTTTGTTCCTCAAACCGATTAATTAATTTTAAAGTATTAATCTACCAATCTTTGACGGTGCAAAGTATAATTTATTTATTTCCAATTTTATTCTAGGTTAAAGTTTTTTGAAATTTTACCAAAGACCCATTTATCTGAAAAACAATATGGTATTCCAAAAAAAGACTTTAGACAAACCTCAGATGTTTAGCAAACTGGGAGATTTTTAAAACCAATAAATTTATCTGGAAAATGAGAGATCAATGGAAACCAGCTTGCTGGCACACTCCCGGAATGTTTTGGGGCAATCTATAAGTCAGCCGCCGTTTTTTAGGCTGTTTGCTACGCAACAACAAACACTGAAGCTCTAAAAGTGCCTTTTCATACACTTGTTTTTTAAAAGAGACCACTTCGGTTAACGGATACCAATAATCTACCCACAGCCATTGATCAAATTCCGGTTCATTGACGCTATTAAGATAAATGTTATTATCAGTCCCCAAAAGACGTAACAAATACCAAACTTGTTTTTGACCTATACACAAAGGCTGTTGATGATAACGTATCAAGTGTTCAGGCAAACGATAACGCAACCATCGACGAGTGGCTCCCAAAACGTCTACTTGTTCAGTTGTTAATCCCAATTCTTCATACAGTTCACGAAATAGAGCCAGCTTTGGCGTTTCATGGGCTTTGATTCCGCCTTGTGGAAATTGCCAAGCTTGTTGCCCAACACGTTTCGCCCACAACACTTGCCCATCCTGATTTGTCAGGATGATGCCTACGTTCATTCTGTAACCATCCGTATCAATCATCAGAGAAATCCTCTTAAGAATGAATAAGAGCGTGTTTTTAATTAACACTATAAATTTATCTTTATGATACCATGATAGATGGCGATTACCTGAAAATGAAAAATGTGTCAAAAAAAGGGGGTGTCCCACTTATTCTACCGACGTGGCAAAGGTAAGGAATTGATTATTAAGTAAAAATAACCCTTTTTTGAGCATTTTATAACCTCTTTTTTTAGGCACTTACAAATTAAAACTATTGAACAGAAATCTTTTGACATTTGTCTCATTAGATATATATATTGTCAAAAAACTTTCTGTTTAACAGTCAACAACTTTTGCGTATCTACTTAGGAACGTGCATGAAATAATTAGGGCAACCATAAAGGATTGGGGGCAACCATAAAGGATTGCC
>Ga0233403_10000283_pt1 | contig 23783 bp, 26 predicted proteins | sample Na_oxic_1_MG_FD_179866 | JGI IMG/M metagenome (GOLD analysis project Ga0233403, IMG submission 179866) | Seawater microbial communities from Saanich Inlet, British Columbia, Canada - Na_oxic_1_MG | ecosystem: Environmental > Aquatic > Marine > Inlet | place: Canada: British Columbia | collected...
GCTGGCGTTTATCTCAAATACCGGAGATTGAAGGTGCTTTAGTAACAATCAGGCCCAAGGATGGCGCGATTATTGCCGTTTCTGGCGGTTTTGATTATCGTCATAGTAGCTTTAATCGAGCAACCCAAGCTCTTAGACAGCCGGGTTCGTCGTTTAAGCCGTTTGTTTATTCGGCGGCACTGGCTAGAGGTTATTCAGCTTCGAGTCCGATCAAAGATGCGCGGCGGCGTGGTGGGTGGAGTCCTCGTAATTATGGTCGTAAGTATTATGGTTGGACGACTCTCAGAACGGCGTTGAAGTATTCCTTTAATGCATCTGCCGTGCGATTGTTGGAAAAAGTGGGACTTGGGTATGCGATTAACCACATGGTAAAGTTTGGCTTTGAACGGAAAAGGATACCGGTAAATCTGACTATCGCTTTGGGAACGGCTGAAATAACTCCTCTTGAATTAACCGCCGGTTTTGCCGTTTTTGCAAACGGAGGATTTCGGGTTACACCATACATTATTGAGCGGATTGAGGATGTTAATGGCTCGGTAGTTTTTTCAGCTAATCCACCTAAAATTTGTCCTAAGTGTCCGTCAGATATTATGACATCTGAAAAAGATGTGCCGTCTGATATTCTTGTTCCCCACCGGGTTTGTACGCAAACACCTCGCTATGCCCAGCGGGTTATAAGTGCTAATAATGCTTATACGATGACTTCTATGCTTAAAGATGTGATTCGCAGTGGTACGGCGCGTCGGGCACGTAAATTAAAACGTAGGAATCTTGCGGGAAAAACCGGAACAACAAGTAATCAATATGATGTATGGTTTGTTGGCTATTCACCTAGGATAGTAACTAGTGTTTGGCTTGGTTTCGATAAACCTCGTTCGCTTGGTTATCGAGCTACGGGCGGAAATACTGCATTACCTATGTGGATTGACTTTATGAGCGTGGCATTGGGAAGTAAATCTATAAACTCTTTTCCAAAGACAACATCTCGTGCAAGTAGAAGTAGGGAAAGTAGAGGAAATATTCCGTCTCGTGCAAGTAGAAGTAGGAAAAGTAGGGAAAATAGTCGCGGAATTAGTAGTAGAAGTAGTCGCAGTTCTCCTTTACCACGCCGTACCAAATTAAAACAAAGGAGGAAGAGCAGAAAAAAACCAGAGGTAACTAAAAGGGAAGAAAAACGTAGGGTTTCTAAGAAGCCTCGCTCTCGCAACCGCATAACTGAACCCAAAAAACGTCGCCAAAAACCAGAGGTAACCAAGAGAAAAGAAAAACGTAGGGTTTCTAAGAAGCCTCGCTCTCGCAGCCGCATAACTGAACCCAAAAAACGTCGCCAAAAACCAGAGGTAACCAAGAGAAAAGAAAAACGTAGAGTTTCTAAGAAGCCTCGCTCTCGCAGCCGCATAACTGAACCCAAAAAACAGAGTAGTAGACCTCCGAAAAGGAGTAGACCTCCGAAAAAAAGGAGTAGACCTCCGAAAAGGAGTAGTGAGTCCAAGAAAAGGAGTAGACCTCCGAAAAAAAGGAGTAGACCTCCGAAAAAAAGGAGTAGACCTCCGAAAAGGAGTAGTGAGCCCAAGAAAAGGAGTAGACCTCCGAAAAAAAGGAGTAGACCTCCTAAAAGGAGTAGTGAGCCCAAGAAAAGGAGTAGACCTCCGAAAAAAAGGAGTAGTGAGCCCAAGAAAAGGAGTAGACCTCCGAAAAAAAGGAGTAGACCTCCTAAAAGGAGTAGTGAGCCCAAGAAAAGGAGTAGACCTCCGAAAAAAAGGAGTAGACCTCCGAAAAAAAGGAGTAGACCCAAGAAAAGGAGTAGACCTCCGAAAAAAAGGAGTAGACCTCCGAAAAAAAGGAGTAGACCTCCGAAAAAAAGGAGTAGATCTCCGAAAAAAAGGAGTAGACCTCCGAAAAAAAGGAGTAGACCTCCGAAAAAAAGGAGTAGACCTAAAAGGAAGTCTGTAGCTCCCGACCAATTGTTTTAAGGAAGTCGTGCCAAAATAACCGCAATTTTTGTGATAACGAATCGGTCCCAAAAGCCTAAAACTTGGGATAGATTCAAACACTTAGATAATGTTATTTTGGCATAACTCCTAAATAACAAAGCTTAATTTCTAATTTCTGAAAATTGAAATTTCTAACCGGAAACTGATATGCCAATTGAGAGCTTGTTTATTATCTTAGCTTATTTAGTGGGTTCCTTATCCGGGGCCTTGATTGTCAGCAAGATAATGGGAATACCAGATCCACGTACTCAAGGCTCTGGTAATCCGGGAGCAACTAATGTGTTGCGTCATGGGGGCAAGAAAGCGGCTGTAATTACCCTTTGCCTTGATGTGTTTAAGGGTGTAGTGGCGGTATTGGGGGCCAAGTTTGGAGCCGCTTCGGATCTGATATTGGCCGGTGTTACCCTAGCCGTGTTTTTAGGACATTTATATCCCATTTTTTTTAAGTTTCGCGGTGGCAAAGGCGTGGCTACAGCCTGTGGGGCGTTATTAGTGTTAGTTTGGCCAGTCGGTTTGGCAGCATTAGTAACATGGTTAATTATGGCTTTGCTATTTCGCTATTCATCATTAGCAGCTATATTGGCCGCTATTCTCACACCCGGGTATATGTTTTGGTTTAGTGGGGTATGGGAATATGTTTTTGTGAGTTTTATAATAAGTGCGTTACTAATTTGGCGACATCGTTCTAATATCCGTAACCTATTGATAGGTAAAGAGGATAAAATCAGTTCATAGCAAACAATTGGCACCCTTCAAAAGTAGTTTACAGTTACAGTTGTTTCGGGAATGAGCGAAGCGATTTCCCGAAACTGGGACCACACATGGGTTTCGGGAAATCCACTTCGTTCCTTTCCCGAAACAACTGTTCACTACTTTTGTAGGAATATGAAGGGTGCCAAACAATTATTTAAATAAATTCTTTACGACATTATAGATTATCAATAAAAATAATTAATAATTTGGAAATGGACAAGTGTACACAACTCGTTAATGATTTTAAAAAAATAACGGTGATGTTGCTGATGGTGCTACTTGTAGCCGGCTGTAGTAACAAGGTGCTTAAATCTTGGACCATTACCCAACAAAATGACAAAGTGATATGGGCTGACGACGGTTCACAAGTAGCCATAGTAATCCTTAGTTTCGAGGAAAACCCGGGTAGTTTTTTAGGTGGGACAACCGACAAACGCAATTTTAAACATCAAATCGTGGTACAAAACCTTGATGGTTCAGAGAGGCAGGCGATTACGAAATGGCGTGATCATCAAAATGGTCAACTATTTTTTATGAAACAAGCCGGTTATTTAGTAGTGGAATCGTTATTGGCAAATGGCGCACGGCGTTTTGACAAGGTTTCTGAAAATGGCAATGAAATTTTGATTATTGAAACCCCGAATAACGAGCATCAACCATGTCGAGATAGGGAAAGTTCTAGCCCACCACAAGTACACCATACTGTGATTCCTTCACCGGATGGTTTGCAATTGGCACATATTTATAGTCCTACATGTGGCAAAGTAACAATAGAATTTTCACATGCAAATAATTTAAATCTCTTTGATGGTCAAACAATGGATATTGACGAGCCGATGACTGCAATGTGGCATCCAGATGGTTATGTAATTTTAGCAACCAATAATAATGACAAAGCTTGGAAAGTCACACCATTGGCAACACCATTGCCCATTAGTCCTCCTAACTGTATGTCACCCGTGACGACAAGCAGTGAAGTGTCAATGGAAGGACAGAAGGTGTATTTTGATGGTGACAAATTAGCTACTAAGGACGTAGGCTCTCAAAAAGCGTTTGGTTGTATTTAATGGTGAATTATGAATGGTGAATGGTGAATGCGTGAATGAATAACCCAAGTTGCTTGATATAGTGATCCTAAATGAGATGTAAATAAAACGTTATGGACGGGGTTGCAAACACCAAACAGCAATTCCACAAATCATTTAGGACCACTAATGGATTTATCAAAGGGCTCATGGGGCCATTCATTTTCACAAATTTGATGTACGTTCAGTATAATTAACGCATTAAGCCCACAATTCATCATTCACAATTCACAATTCATCATTAACTATTAAAATAATAACTGAATATGGCTGGACATAGTAAATGGGCAAACATCCAACATCGTAAAGGTGCCCAAGATGCAAAACGAGGCAAATTATTTACCAAACTGATTCGTGAAATTACCGTGGCAGCGCGTATGGGTGATAGTGATGCTGCTTCTAATCCGCGTTTGCGTGCCGCCATTGACAAAGCCTTGGTTGGCAATATGACCAAAGACACGATAGAACGTGCAATTAAACGTGGGGCAAAGGCACAAGAAGGTGATAATTACGAGGAAATACGTTATGAAGGTTATGGTCCCGGCGGGATTGCAGTGATAGTTGACTGTATGACTGATAATCGTAAACGCACCGTGGCTTCAGTCCGCCATGCCTTTAACAAATGTGGCGGAAACTTGGGCACCGACGGTTCGGTAGCATATTTATTTGAAAAAATGGGGCTTCTCAGTTTCCCACCCGGTAGCGTTGAAGATGACATTATGGAAATTGCCTTAGAAGCCGGGGCGCAGGATGTGGTGCATAATGATGATGATTCCATTGATGTGTTGACAGAACCCGATGATTTTTACCCGGTTATTGATGCAATGAAAACCGCCAAGTTGATACCAACCCAAGCAGAAATAACCATGCACGCTTCTTTGAACACCGCCTTAGATTTGGAGAATGCCACAAAAATGCTGCGTCTATTGGATATGCTTGAAGACTTAGATGATGTTCAACAAGTTTATTCTAATGCCGATATTAGTAATGACATATTGGCAAAAATCAATTAGTTACGCGCATAAAACAACTAGGGCAACCATAAAGGATTGCCCCTACATAAGAAAAGTTTTTCTGTGATAAAACGTATTTTAGGTATTGATCCCGGATCAAGACTCACCGGATTTGGGATCATTGATGTACATCAAAAAAAATCTGTATATGTCACCAGTGGTTGTATACGAATGCAAGCAAAGCTAATGCCATTACGCTTACACGAAATTTATACCGGTATTAATCAGATTATTGAACAATATCAACCCACTATTTCCGCAATCGAACAAATTTTCATGTACCGCAACGCCGCAACTGCCCTTAAATTAGGGCAAGCACGGGGTGTTGCTATGGTTGCTTGTGTACAGCATGGCTTACCGGTGCATGAATATGCCCCCACTCAAATCAAGCAAGCCGTTGTTGGCACTGGTAGAGCCGACAAAATACAAGTCCAACACATGGTAAAAGTATTATTGTCTCTCTCCAATACTCCCCAAACGGATGCTGCGGATGCCTTAGCTGTGGCTATCTGTCATGCTCATCATTAGTCGTAATGATGAATGATAAATAGAGAAATACTCTATGTTGCTAATTGATATAAAAGATTTATCAAATTACTCAGTGGGACATTCATTTTTACAAATTTACTTAAGAACGTGGATGAAACAACTTAGGAAACGTAAGTAAGGGCAACCACAAGGGATTGCCCCTACAAATCACCATGTTACGTAGGGGCAATCCTTTATGGTTGCCCTAATTATTTCATGCACATTCCTTATCTATAGATTTGATACTTAAGCCACGTCAAAATAAATCCGGTCTATCCAAAAATCCGTCTTGTTCAAAAATTTTTGATTGGCGAAGGTATTAATAAATATTAACAATTTTTTATTACCATCAAAAAATGATCGGTCGTCTACATGGCTTGTTAATCGAAAAACTGCCACCCCTCTTAGTCATGGATATACAAGGCGTAGGCTATGAAGTCTTCGCGCCAATGTCCACTTTTTATAATTTGCCCGAAATCAACTCTGAGGTTACTTTATTAACTCATTTCAGTGTACGTGAAGATGCTCATATACTCTATGGTTTCCTTAACGAATCGGAACGGACATTATTTCGTGATCTCATTCGGGTTAGCGGTATTGGGCCTAAATTGGCACTAAGTATTTTATCTTCAATGGAACTAGCCACCTTTGTGCAGTGTATTCATAATAATGATACCACTCGCCTTATTCGTATTCCCGGTGTTGGCAAAAAAATGGCGGAAAGATTAGTGGTAGAAATGCGTGATCGCTTGCAAAATTGGAATACTACCCCTTCACCTAAAACCACCTCTGCCACTCTTGTCCAAGATATAACTAGTCCGGTTGACGATGCGATAAGTGCCTTAATTGCATTAGGTTATAAGCCTAATGATGCTAGCCGTTGGGTACATGCCGTTGCCGAAGAAGGTTTAACTAGTGAGGTTTTGATTCGTCGTGCCCTGCAATCGGCATTATGAATAATCAATAACATTTTTCAATGTTGGGACAACCAATAAACGTTCAGATAAATTAATTTCACAAAAACCTCGGAGGTTTTGGAAACCTCCGAGGTTTGCCTCACTGCCATATCGTAACGCCTTGGAGTCCAAACCTTTAGATTTGGAAGTATTTGATTCTAAACTATAATTTCACGAAAAACCTCCGAGGTTTTGGAACGCTCTACGGTTTGTCTCCCGTCCGAAACGTTTTATTTACCACGAATGAACTATAATCAAATTTCTTGTTAAGCCAATTCAAAAAGGAGCTAAAAAAAATGTCAAAACTAAAAAATGATGAAATTCGCCAAGCGGTGCGTAAGACTTATGGAAAAATTGCAATTGCAGGCGGTACGTCTTGTGGTTGTGGCACACCACCTACAGAAACCGCTTCAAACCCCGCTGCTTCTAGTTGTTGTGGTAGCGAATCCGGGTCAAACATGTCAGCCACAGATGTTTCAATCGAACTCGGCTATTCTGACAACGATGTAAATTCAGTACCCCAAGGTGCCAATATGGGCTTGGGTTGTGGTAATCCTCAAGCTATTGCTGCCTTAAAACCCGGAGAAATTGTGTTAGATTTAGGCAGTGGTGGGGGATTCGACTGCTTTCTTGCCGCAAAAGCTGTAGGCGAAAAAGGACGGGTTATTGGGATAGATATGACACCTGACATGATCAGTAAAGCTCGTCAAAACACCGAAAAAACCGAGTTTAAGAATGTAGAATTTAGATTGGGAGAAATTGAAAATCTGCCGGTTGCCGATAATACTGTTAATGTGATTATCTCCAATTGCGTTATCAACCTTTCACCGGATAAGGGTAGAGTTTTTAATGAAACTTTTCGCATTTTGAAACCGGGTGGACGTTTAGCTATCTCAGATATTGTTGCAACAGCGGTTTTACCCGAGGAACTACAAAATGATCTTGCCCTGCTGACTGGGTGTATGTCCGGAGCCTCCCAAATTGAGGATTTGGAATCCATGCTAGAAACAACCGGATTTACTAATATTTCAATCAAACCCAAAGATGAAAGTAAAAAATTCATTCGCACTTGGGCACCCGGCACCACAATCGAGGATTTTGTAATTTCAGCCACAATCGAAGCGGTAAAACCTTAAATATATGGTGGCGAAAAAACCTAAATTAACTACAAGGATTGTATATAATAAAGGATTAGCTTCTAATTCGTTATTCACTTTTTCGATTATCAATAACTCAAATCCCGATGGTGATATAACCAAGACAAATCCTGAGCGTATTTGAAATTGGTGAAAATTTTGAGGGATGAAAAAATCCGATTTTTTCAAGAATCCGATTTTTTCCAAAAAATTGTTTCAACACTTTTGATTTTCACTTTCATTCCAAGACGAATAGTATATCTTCGATATTTTATTGATAATAAATCCCTTAATAATAAATCCCTTCTTATATCAATACCTTCGCCAATGTCAAAATTTGGGGTGAAGGGAATGAGGTACGATTTCCCGAAACCCAGTAATATCGGGGTTTCGGGAAATCCGCTTCGCGCAATGAACGAAACAAATATCAAATTGGCGAAGGTATTGTATATACAATCTTTGTAGTTGTAGTTATTAAATATCTGGTAACGAAAAAACCTGACAGGTTTCAAAAACCGGTCAGGTTGCAACGTCATAACAATTAAAGATTAGTCTTTACACTTTGGACAAAAAATTGAAGGTTGTGTTAGAATCAACCGTTCATAAACCCTGCCAAGACAATTTGACGTGTTCAGACTGACCACTGTCTGCACGTATAAATTTGCATTGCCGGTAATCAACGCGTAAGTGATTTTGGCTCCCACAAATTCAAAATGTGTGACTACCAAATTGAGCAATCTGCTATACTCTAACTACATGGCTGAGGAACGAGATATTATCTCAACGATGGGAGTGGGATTATGATCACCCCCTAAACTTTTCCCGATTGCAGTTCCAATTATTTTTTGGATAACCGTTTTTGAATCGTGTTATTGTTAACGATTAACAATTAATAATTCACCATTCACCATTCACCATTCACCATTCTATCCATAGGATTAAGCTAACTTTGGAAGAGCAACAATATCGCAATGTACTCCCGCGAGGATTTTGGCTCAAAGAATATCAAATTGAGTCAGTGCTTGGAAAGCCAGGTGGTTTCGGTATCACTTATTTGGCAATGGATACCCATTTGCGTCAGTCAGTGGCGATAAAAGAATATCTACCAACGGATTTTGCTGTACGTGAAGGTAGAAGCACGGTTTTGGTCAGATCGTCTTCTGATGACGAGTCATTTCAATGGGGTTTAAACTGTTTTATTGAAGAAGCACGAGTTCTTGCTAAATTCAAACACGCAAGTATTGTAAGGGTTTTACGCTTTTTTGAAGCCAATGGAACCGCCTATATGGTAATGGAATACCAACAAGGCTCAAGTCTTGCGGACTATTTAAAGCAACAACACATATTGAAAGAAGAAGAACTTCTAACGATAGTATTGCCCTTGTTAGATGGCCTCACGGAAATACACAAAGTCAATCTTTTACACCGTGATATTAAGCCAAACAATATCTATATTCGTAGCGAGGATAATAGCCCGGTTTTACTTGACTTTGGTTCAGCCCGGTTGGCGATAGGACAAAAAACTCGTACACTCACAAGTATTGTGACACCGGGCTACGCGCCCTTGGAGCAATATGATAATGAGATAAGTACTCAAGGCCCATGGACTGATATCTACGCCCTTGGGGCAGTGATGTATTATGCGATAAATGGTGAACCACCACCAGCCGCTACTCGTCGCGTGGGAAAAGTAGACCCTATGGTACCCGCTGTCAAGATTGGAGAGGGCAAGTATAAAAAGAATTTATTGCGAGCAATTGATTCAGCTTTGCAACTCAGTGAAGAGGATCGACCCCGGACGGTGGGGCTGTGGCGCAACAAAATGTTAGATCCTCCCGTCAAAATACTGTCTCAAGCTGAAAGCCTTTCTCAGTATCGTTGGTTGTCAATTCTGAATACCATCAGCCTCGTGGTGATTTTATCACTTGCGGCTACAGTGGGGGTTCTTTGGCATCAAAACCAAGTTAAAAACCAGGAAATACGAGCAGCTTTAGCGGAAATTGACAAAGCAAATAGCACGAGTCGTAAAATTGAAAAACAATTACTTATGGCCGAAGAAAAAATTAAAATAGAACGGAGACATCGCAAAGCGGCTGAACGTCATTATCAAGACGCGAAACATGAACATAAAAAGGTTCAGGCACTTCTTAAGAAGATAATAAATTTGGATGGCAAAATAAAAAAACCAACCAAATCCACTGATAATAAAAAAAAACATTTTAATGTTTTCAATGTAAGAAGTAATGACTTTTTATATGTGCGTGAATATCCCGGTCACAACAATAATGAGGTTGGGAAAATACCACCTGGCGAAAAGTGTATTGAATATTTAGGTGATTCTCGTCTGTTGGAATATCAGTTGTGGATTAAAATACAATATCTTGAGGTAAAAGGATGGGTTAATTCTAGCTATTTAAATGAAAACAAACATTGTAATGGAGACAAAGACGTTGAGTAAATTCAACTTTGTTATTATTTTATTGTTATTCCCAACGGCAAGTTTTGCCGGTAAAATAAACAATGTTTTTTTTGATGGTTCGATTATCACTATTCATCACCATGATTGTCAATTAGGGCAACATTTTCAAGATAAGCGAAGGCATGAAAAAAAACTGATCTTACCAATGAATAATTGTGCTAGTAAAAAAGGGGTTATAAATGTTGCCCATCCTAACTTGAAAAAAATTCATTGGGCACAGCATGATCGAAAGACAGTTTGGATTGTCGCTACTTTTGCCAAAGAATACCAATTTGAGATCATATCTTCCCCTAACCAATATCAGGTATGTCTGCCGGTTTGTTATCAACGAAATCCTTTCAAACATGGCTCAAGTTATTTCAAAAAGAAAGCAAATAATCTTATGTTTTCAAGGAATGGTATATTGTTTCAAATTCCCCTACAAGGCATGTTGATAGACGAATTTATGAAACGTTCCATTGGATTTAAACCACGAAATTTGATTAGAGATGGATTACCACACTTCGGTGCTAAACGCGATGATTGGAAGGGAAAAACCAGATGGCATATTGGATATGATATTTATGTCGATAATAGAAATGTGGTGGCGGCTGCACAAGGGATAGTTACCAGAGTTAAGAAAACTCGTCGATCTGGTTTATATATTAAATTACATCATGGCTCAAGACTTTATACGCTTTATGTTCATCTGAAAAGTACGTCAGTCAGAAAAGGTCACAGAGTGAAACGGGGTGATATAATAGGCAAAATTAATGGTCCAGCCGGTAATGCTATCGCCCCCCAGTTGCATTTTGAATTTAAACCTAACAATAAAAGTATTGATCCATTGCCTTTGATTGAACGTTTTTATCAAGACGATAGTCAAGTTATAAAAAAAATTAGAGACTATAAAACCTCCCTACAAATAAGCATACAAGAGAGAAATAGAAAAGTGAGAAAAAATTTGTTTAATATGAAGTAGTGGGTAAAATTTTTAATAAGGTGGTAGCAATCTACGAAACCCATGCCCCAAAACAATTAGCATAAAAATGGCATTGCGTAACAAAACGCTTATTATGGAAACCGGTAAAGATGATTGTTTGCGTTTTTGAATTAGGGTTTGATTTAGTCGTTGTCCCAATTTTTTCATCCATTTGATATTCCTTGGAAATTCCCATAAGTTGTCAAGCCATAATTTAGGAATACCTTGTTCACCCACCCTCGCGCCAATAATACCGCCCACAATGGCAGCAGTTGTATCGGTATCACCCCCACAAGATAAAATTTCACCAATTGCGGTTTGATAATCGTCCGGATTTTTTAACCAAACATGAATTACAACCGGTACGGTGTGATAGACATAGCCACTAATTCCTTTTTCAAGTCCCAAGCTTTGGGCAAAAGTAGTAGTTGCCTGTCCGGCTAACACACTAGCAACCGCTTTCTCAATAAGGCTAATTAATTCAGCGGCTGGCTCAGCTTTTAACAAATCTTTAAGTTTGGCAAGATATTGTTGGGGGGAATTTGATTGATTAAGGCTCGAAAGATAAGCCGCCAATGCTACTGCCATTGCTCCGAATGTGGCTTTAGGATCGGTATGAGTTATGAGGGTTGCAGCTTTTACTATTGCAATTAATTTTGGTTCATCATGCCCATAACATACCCCTAAAATAGGACTTCGCATTGCCGCCCCATTTCCGGCGGAAAACACCCCACTTTTAGCCGGCGAAAAACCTAACCATAGCTTTAAAATAGCCCTTAATGTACCAAAACCAATCCCAGCCGGTAAACCTAATAACCAAAATTTCAACTTCCAAGCGAAATGGCTTGTGAAAGTTTCAACCTCGCCTTGTGACATAATAAGAGATTGTGCCACGAGACAAGTATGTTCAGTATCATCAGACACCATGCCTTTACCCAAAATAAAATGGTATTGGCTGAGTGTGGGATAAAGTTTGATTAGACGTTGGGGAGATAACCCCTCATAACTCAAGCCTATCGCATCACCAACCGCCGTGCCGAGCAAACAACCGGTGATGGTTTTTTCTTTATCTTTACCAATTTTGGAATTAATCATCTGCAAGTTTGAAACGGATTAAAGGATGGACGGGATTGATTGTTTTATTACATAATCGCTAGTGTGACTAATTTTGTAGATAAGCTTCAATGCCATATAGTATCGGAATACTTTGTAACTTAACTTTCAACCGGGGCAACCATAAAGGATTGCCCCTACAAAATATTTGAATAGTGGGCAAAAAAAACTGCCCACACTTAACTTTCAACCGGGGCAACCATAAAGGATTGCCCCTACAAAAACAATCAAGAATTGTAGGGGCAATCCCTTGTGGTTGCCCTCCTTTGCTAGTAATTAGTTTATTTCTAAATTCGTTGTACTAAATTAAACCGCAAATTTCCAAAAGAGAACATTATGGAACGTAAATATCGAGTTTTAATCGTCGATGATGATAATAACATCCGAGCCACTTATCAAGAATACCTTAGCCAACAAGGGCTTGAAGTCGAGACAGCAGAAGATGGTATTGAGGGACTTGAAAAACTCCGCAGTGATGGATTTGACGTAGCAGTGGTAGAAACACGAATCCCTAAATTGAATGGTATTGAAATTAGTCGTCAAGTTAATCAAGAAAGTATAGATACTGATATGATTATTTTGACTGAACATGGCAAAAAGGATGACGCAGTTGCCGCATTAAATGCCGGAGTAAGAGCTTGGTTTGAAAAATCGGACATTGATATGCCTTACTTCACCAAAAGAGTCAAGGAAATAGCTGAAGTAATACCCCTCAGTGAAATGGGACGACTTTTATCTGCAATTCCAAAATCGGACTTGGCAAGATGAATAACGTCAACCAAAGATATTATTTTGATGCCAACGCCCTACTAAAATATTATCAAGATGAGGATGGTAGTTTGAATATACGACGTTTGATTTCAAATACCACTACGCCGATTCTTATCTCACCGCTCACTTCGTTAGAATGTCTTGCTGTTGTTATGAAATCTTATCGTCAGGGTATCTTTAAACGGAAAATGGTTAACAGTATTGTTTATCGTTTAAGACGAGACAAGTATAGTGAAAACGAAAAGAAAAAACGTCTTTTTCAGCTAGTAGCAATACCTGAAGATACATTTTCACTTGCCGAGAATATTTTATTCCAAAATGCCCTGACTTTTAATATAGGTTCAAATGATGCGTTACATTTAGCTATTGTAAGTAAGTTACAATTACAACTGTCTCCGGTTTTGGTAACATCTGACAATTCGATGCAAAAAGTTTGTGAACGTTTATCAATCCCTTTTTATGATCCAGAGAATGAGTAAATAAAATTTTCATTCATTAATAATTCACAATTCACAATTCACAATTATGCCACCACATAATAAAGTTTCACGTCGCCGTTTTTTACGCACCGCCGCACTTTTTTTGGGAGTAATCGGAGCCTCGTTAGCGACTTTTTTTCCAGTTATTGCTAAATGGGTGCCTTCGCGGTTACGTCCTCCCGGTGCCTTAGCCGAAGATGAATTTTTAGCTTCCTGCATTAAATGTGGACAATGTGTCCAAGTTTGCCCGGTGCAAGCAATTTTCCTAGCTGATATCAATGAAGGTGTCGGTATGGGTGTACCATTCATTGAGGCTCGTGCCCAAGCCTGTGATTTTTCCTGTGATGCCCTCCAATGTATTTTGGCATGTCCTACCGGCTCGTTAAGTCACACAATCAAGAAAAAGGAAGAAGTTCGTATGGGACTTGCGCGGGTAGCAAATCCTAGCACCTGTTTAGCTGTTAAAGGGCAAGGTTTTAAGGGACAAGCCCGGGGAGCAGATTGTTCCCAATTATTAGGCAATAAGGAAATTGATCGTTGGAAACCCATTCGGGTTTGCGATCATCCTTATGATCGCAAACCTCTGTGCGATCTTTGTGAACACGAATGTCCAATTGACAATGCGATTTCTTTAGAACCAATTGGTAAAACCGGAAACAAAATGCCGGTAATCCATGAAGCCTGTGTTGGTTGCGGAGTTTGTGAAATGATTTGTCCGGTAGAACCAGCAGTTATTGTCATTGATGAACGTTAAGTTTGGGGAACTACATGAAAGGTAATCTTGAAGCATTGTTAGTCATGTTTGGGAAAGAGCCGGCTAAAAATAAAGTGGTTTCAGCCCCAGCAAAAACTATTCACTTAGCTCAAAAAGAACAAATTCGGAATTTGAGCCCCGAAGAAAAGGCACAAATAAGACGAGATTTAGAAAATGCCAAACTAGGACACCATCCCAAAAAATGGCGTAATCGACGTTGGGCTTTTCTTATTATTATTAATCTATTATTCACACTATCTTTTTGGGTGGATATTCAATTATTTGAAGGCTCAATGATTGCCTCGCGTGTCCTTGGTTTTCACATGGCAGATGTTTACTCGGCTTTCCAAGTTATCCTCGCTTACAAAATGGTATTTATAAATCTTGCCATTGGAACCATTACGGTAATAGTAATATGGCTGTTATTAGGAGGACGCGGTTTTTGTGCTTGGGTATGTCCCTATCACTTGCTGGCAGAAATAGCCGAAAAAATCCATTTAAAATTGGCCCACAAAAAATTGGTAGGCGATCATCCTTTTCACCGGGGAATCCGCACCGTTTTCTGGATCGTGTTTGCCCTACTCGCATTCATTTTAAGTTATAGTCTATTTAACAGTATCAATCCGGTTGGTATTGTAAGTCGAGCCATGATTTATGGCTCAAGTTTAGCGATGCTTTGGGTATTGATGCTATTACTTTTTGAAATATTTTACTCACGCCGTGCTTGGTGTCGCTATGTATGCCCGATGGGCCTAACATATGGCATGATCGGCGCGTTATCACCCCTACAAATCACTTATCATTTAACTGACTGTCACCACGAAACTGCTTGCCACAAAGTTTGCGAAGTCCCCCACGTTTTAGAATGTGTCAAAAAAGGGCGGGCTGAAAAGGTTAAAATTGATATTGGCACTGATTGTACCTTGTGCGGTGCCTGCGTTGATGTCTGCCCTACCCAATCATTACGCTTTGAAATCAAAGGCTTGTAAAAATAATATCTTGTGCTTAATTTTTTGGCCCTCAAAGGAATTTTCCGGATGTTTTTCAACAAACTCCATGCGTAGAAAAAAAATCACTCGTGGTTTTCGGGCGGTGGCGAGCAATAAAGTAGTGAATTATCCGCAGCAAGATAGTTTGGCTTGGTTGCTGCAACAACAGGATAGGGATAAATGGGGATTTGAAATTTTGCAGCGTTTGAACCAACGGCAATAAACACTCATCCATGTTTGAACAAGATTACACGGATTAATAGGATAAACCGGATAATTAAGTACAACGGATTTGGGGGATTGAACGGATGGATTTTAGGTAAATAAATCCGCTCCATCCGGAATCATCCGTTAAATCTTGTTCAAAACCGAAAAGGAAAACAACATGAACACCAAACTGATTCGTTTTGATTGGGCGATGAAAACTTTACTACGTGACAAAGCCAACTTTGATCTCTTGGAGGGCTTTTTAAGTGCGTTACTTCAAAAAGACGTTGCCATTATCGACATACTTGAGAGTGAATCCAATGTGCCCGACATCGAGCAAAAACTTAACCGGGTTGATATTCTTATCCAAGATAAACAACAACGATACGTTATTATCGAAATTCAAAACTGTCATATTAGTGCTTATTTGGAACGCCTTCTGTTTGGGGTTTCCAAAGTGATTGTCGATAATGTGAAAGCCGGCTCCGACTATCGTGAAATTAGCAAAGTCATTTCTATCAGTATTCTCTATTTTAATTTAGGGCTTGGTAAGGATTATGTCTTTTATGGCAACACTGAATTTCGAGGTTTGCATGACAACGAGCCACTGGTTTTCCGCCGGCGGCAAAAAGACAACCAGCTTGAGAAACTCAAAAGCCAAGAAATTTTTCCCGAGTACTACTTGATTAATGTAGAACGTTTCGCGGATGTGATGAAAACAGACTTGGATGAGTGGATTTATTTGTTCAAGCACACCGCCTTACCGCCTAATTGTAAAGCGAAAAACCTCGCATTAGCGGCAGAAAAATTAAATGTGTTGAAAATGGAGCCTTCAGAACGCCACAATTATGATTTATATCTGATGGCACTAGTGAATGAGCAAGATGCCATTGACACGGCACACAATAAAGGGCAACGTGTCAAAGCGTTAGAAATTGCCAAAAGAATGCTTGGAGCCGGCATGGATATAGAAACTATAGCCACCATGACGGGTTTGAGTCCAAGTGAGATAACTGTTTGAACAAGATTACACTGATTTTAGGATAGACAGGATTATTTGTCTGAATCAGAATTTGCAAAATTTTAGAATTTTCAGAATAGTTTGATATGAATTTTATTTATATAGTTTTTAATTCTGTTAATTCTTAAATTCGGTAAATTCTGATTCAGACAAAAAAATTCTTAAATTCAACCTCACAATGTTTGGATTAAATGTTTTGCCAGCCGGAAAAAAATCAAAAATTGAGCACTTAAAATTATTAAAGAACTGGGTTTCGTATCCATAGCCGGTGAATTAAAATGGTTAATCAGTGGTTTAATGGAGCTTTGGTTTGGTAAAACTTTAGGAGAACCACAAATGACGATTGAATTTACACCCGAAGAAGTCACTGAATTTGGTAAACAATTGGGAGATATTTGGTTAGCGGACTTAACCGTGGATGACATGTTGGCTCGTTTTGAAACCAAAGAGGTGTTATCCCATTTCAAGCCGGAAGATAGGTTAGCCGGTTTAGAGCCGAAAGAAGTGTTATCCCATTTCAAGCCGGCTGATAGGTTAGCCGGTTTAGAGCCTAAGGAAATTGAAGACTACCTCAAGCAACTTAAAAATCAACAACATTAATTGGTTTTGAACAAGATTTAACGGATTTTAGGATGCTCAGGATTAATTAAGTACAGCTTCTTTACGGTATAAACGGATTCTAAATGGAGGCAAATTTTCCGCAACTTTGCCAGAATGATCCTCTAAACAATCCGTTTAAACCGCTAATCCGTTGTACTGAGTGCCTAAGGCTCCGACACCATCCGTTTAAAAACCGCTATACTAAGCAAATAAATCCTGTGCATCCTAAATCATCCGTTAAATCCGGTTCAAAAACGCATCCCGTCCAGCAAGAAACCCCGTCTAGCAAGGTTGCAAACCCCGTCCAGCATACAACCCCTATTGACCAAATACAGTAATTATGGATAAGCTCACAATCAAAGAACAATCTACTAATAACGAAACTTGGAAACACATTCATTATGTGCATAAATATCTACATAAATTGCAAATAGAAATTGGCAAAAGAGCTTTGGAACATGATCACTCAAAGCTCGTTCAGCCAGAAGTTTCTGTGTTTACAAAATATACTCCAAAACTTGCCTCTACTACTTATGGTAGTGAAAAATATCAAGCGTTTCTTACCGAAATGAAACCGGCTCTTGAGCATCATTATAAAAATAATCGACATCATCCGGAGTATTTTAAGAATGGTGTTGATGACATGAACTTAATTGATATATTAGAAATGTTATGTGATTGGTTGGCAGCAACCTCAAGACAGAACAACGGTGATATAATGAAAAGCATCGATATAAATGCAAAACGTTTTGGCTTGTCGCCCCAATTGACTAGCATTTTAAAAAATACAATTACCCCATTGCTCAATTAAACCATCCGGATTTTGGGCTGGGTTGCAAACTTCGTTCGGCAAAGAAGTAACGTTACGGACGGGGTTGCAAACCCCGTCCAGCACAATGGTATTAAAGAAATCCGATTTTTTGCAAAAATCGGATTTCGAGCGTAAGCCTAAAATCTTAGCGACGGCTGTAGTTGAATCCACAACTTGCATACGGTGCTAGTGTCACTTTTAGTGGACGAGATTTTCCTAACCGTGAGGCAAATACACTGCTATAGAAAAGGACACGACGTACATATTTGCGGGTTTCATTAAAGGGAATCATTTCCACCCAGATATCGCTTGGCAGACAAGCATTATTATTTGCCCAACGTTTAGCACGGCCAGGGCCAGCATTATAAGCAGCCGTTGCTAACATGTGGTTGCCATCAAACCGATCCAGCATTTGCCGTAAATAGGCGGTGCCTAAACTGACATTGGTGCTAACATCCAAAATATCTTTGGTTTTTCCCAACTTCAAGCCAATTTTTCTCGCCACTAGGCGACCAGTTGCCGGCATTAATTGCATTAAACCAAGGGCACCAGCGCGGGAACGCACCTTACTCATAAAAGCGCTTTCTTGGCGAACTATGCCATAAACCCAAGCTAAATCAAGATATTGGCTCTTAGCGGCGGGGGCCAACTGATTATAAAAAGCTAAGGGAAAACGGACATCAAGATCATCATAGTAACCGGCTTTTGAAGCTGTCATTATGGCACGATCATGCCAACCCCAACGACTGGCAAGTGCGGCGGCAACAGTTTTTTGGCGAGGTGAAAGGTGTTTAATCGCATATTCCCATTCACGGCGGGCATTTAAGATCCATTTTTGTTCTGAGTCGAAATAGCGGCTCAATTGGTAAAACTCGTGGGCACCAGCAATACTAAGATTTCTCATTAACTCAGCTTGTTCGGCTTTCGTAAATACGATGGGGTTATGCCGCATTTTGTATTTAGTTTTGATGTGATCCGCTGCCAAAAAACCATAGTAATCGCGCTCGTTAGCCAGTTTTTGATACATCCGTTGTGCTTGGGCATGTTTGCCAGTTTGTTCAAGGGCTCGCGCCAACCAGTAACGCCATTTGTAGCTAGTGCGTTCATCAGCCGGTAATTGAGTAATGAAATCGGCAACAGCATGCCAATTCTGTTTTCTTAATGCCAGCTTAAGACGAGTTTTGCTAACTTTGGGAGTTAGGTAGTATTTATTAACCGCAGAAAGCCATTTTAAGGCTTGGGGGTGATCATGTTTAACGCTGATTAAAGCAAGATCACGTTGCATTTCGCCAATTTGGGATACCGAAAAAGCATAGTTGCGTTGGAAAGTGCCCCAATATTCGTTAGCAAGTTCAAATTGTTTTCTGGCAAGGCGTTTAATACCATATTTGATAATTTCACGCACGACTGGTGAATCTGGCTCATAGAAATCGGCAAGGGTTTGCGCCGGTTTTTTGTGCATGGTTTGCCAACGTGTTACCAAAAATGTCTCATCGGGATCAAGGCGTTGTGCCAAGTTACGAGCCAACTTAAGGCGGCCTTTTGCCATCGCTAAACCAATGCGTTTCCATATCAGTGCCTCATTGATGAGCCCACTTTGATAAAGATATTCAAACGCCAAATCACAGGTTTTGGGCTGCGACTTTCCAACCAACCATAATTTTTTCGCATCATCAAGGGCAGCTTTGGTATCCCGTCTAGTCATGATGCGAGCTTGCGCGTAATAACACTGCAATCTGACGGATTTTTGGGGCGTGTAAAATTGCACAAAGGTTGCCCAATCATCGGCCAATACTAATTGCTTTAACCAGTCACGGCGCAGTAATTCCCCAAAATAAGTATTGCCATATTGGGTCAGAAATCCCCGTATTTCAGAATAAGAGGCTTGTTTCAGGCGTGGTTTGAGATATTGATAACGCAAATAGTGATAGAGCGGGTAGTCTTGCAAACCAATTTCCAATTGATGAAAACTTTCCAAGTCGGAAACTCTGATGGCTTCAAGAGCATTCTCAAATTGCCCGCGCTGTTGACTAAGGGAACCGGCATGGGCATCTATAATGCCCACACATAAAAGCGTCATGCTAAGAAATAGATGACGCATAAGTGCTTGAGTTAAACAGTGTTGCTTCACAATAAAATAAGTCCTATAGTAAAAAATTAAAGAAATCTACAACGTCATAAATTGTGCTTTTGGAAATAGGAAATTGAGAATGGAAAAACCTTAACACCTAATTCCTTAAAAATATAACTAATCTTGAACTAATGATTAAATGATTACATGAAAACTATGAATGGATTCAAACAATCAGCTATAGTGTTTCAGATAAATAATTTGGGCTTTGTTAGAAATCCGATTTTTTGGAAAAATCGGATTTCTTTGGAACTATCTTTCTGAAAAGAAGTCTATAAATCATAGTTCAAGATTACCTATTTCCAAACAAGCTCAAGTTACGACTTATTGATAGTTATTATTAGATAACCATTCCATTGACAACTATCAACATGTTAACATGTGGAGTTAACACTTTAGGAACATGCAGTAAGGGTAACCACAAGGGATTACCCCTACGAAACGTAATTGTAACCACAAGGGATTACCCCTACAAATCATCATCGAATAAAGGGGCATACCGATTTGGTTGCCCTAATTGTTTCATGCACATTCCTTAATAGATTGTGAACTAGTTCGTCACAGCCCTTTATTTCCTCGCCTAATGAAAGCTTGGAGTTACTTTTTGTCTCCCATTTTTTTAACGTGGAAGGCTAACCACCCTCAAACCATGTTATCATTTTACTTTGCATTTTTTAAAATGTCAAGACTCTGTACCGGACAAAAATTTTAGCTGAGTTGTAACTCATTGATTTTGCGTGTCATAGATATTTTGAGTATTTAATTCACCATTCACCATTCACCATTCACCATTCACCATTAACTGGAGTTTTTATTATGTTATTGATAAGTAAAAGGATATTGTTTATATTAGGCACGATGGCTTTTTTAGCTATGCTAGGTTGTACAACTACGGAACCTAGTCTTTCTCCGGAGCCTTTGAAAATGACCCCTCAGATGGATTGTCAAGTGGTTCATACCAAATTGTATGGGCACTATGTTGGCGATTGTCAAAATGGTAAAGCGCATGGACAGGGGCAAGCTGTGGGTAAAGATAAGTATGAAGGCACCTTCGCAAATGGTATGCCATACGGACAAGGTACATATACTTGGAGGGATAAAGAATCTTTTGTGGGCCAATTTATTAATGGCATTCCCCAAATACCTCATACCGGTTGTGATGTTGTCGAGCCGCGTCTTCGTGGTACTTATAGTGGCGAATGTAGAAACAACAAAGCTTATGGTCGTGGTCTTGCCAAAGGTATAGACACTTACAAAGGTAATTTTATCAAAGGCGTTACTAATGGAGAAGGTACTTATATTTGGCCCAATGGAGATCGTTACATAGGGCAATTTAAAAATGGTGAACCATACGGACGTGGCGTTATGAAATATGCTGATGGTGTAGAGGAAGCCATTAACAATTAATTAAGTACCGCGTTTTTGTAGGGGCAAGCCCGATTTGGTTGCCCCAGTTGAAGGTGGTATGGAAATTTGAGCAATGCATTCAAGAGCGAACGGAACAGTTTTTGCCTAAATTTATAACCTATTGTTATTTTAGTTTTTTTTTTAACGTCAAAGAAATCCGATTTTTTCAAAAAATCGGATTTCTAGCAGATTGAAATTTGCCTAAATTTATAACCTATTGTTATTTTAGTTTTTTTAAAACGTCAAAGAAATCCGATTTTTTGAAAAAATCGGATTTCTAGTGGATTTAAATTTTTTTACCAACAGAAACTGATGCTAAATAAACCTACGAAATTTTTGTGAATTTTAACCACACAAAAAGTGTTCAGTTCAATCTTGGAATGCACTTAGTAGATTTAAGAGGAAATTAAATTATGGAAAGACCCGGAAAAAGAGGTTCAATGTTTTCTTGGTTTCAGAGAATGTTTGGGGAAGAACCCCCACCTCCACCAGAGCCGCCACCACCGGTTACACCGGAGCCGACTCCTAAACCCGGTAATTTTGAGACGACTTATGACCGGTATAATCAAACTATGCTCCGCCAACAAAGAGAGGCAAAACAATACCGGCTTATTATTGAAGACGCAGCACGTCGATATGATTTGCGCCCCTCAATAATTTGTGGCATAGGTTCACGCGAATCCCATTGGGGATTAGGACTTACCCCGCCGGGTCCTCACGGACGAGGTGACTTTGCTCGACGGCGCCCACGGGGCGAAAGATATTCGCCAGAGCCACCAGATGGCCCCGGTTATGGACGTGGCATAATGCAAATTGATTATGATTGGCATGAATTTGCCCGTACTGGCAGTTGGCAAAACCCCAGAGAAAATATTTTTTATGCTTGCACGGTAATAATTAAGGCCAAGAAATTTTTTCAGCGAGAGATGAACGCTAGATTGAATGAAGATCAGATGTTACGGGCAACTATCGCGGCTTATAATGGTGGGGCTACGGCGACTTTAAATGCTATAGAGGCCGGGCTTGATATTGATGCCAACACAACGGGTAGGGATTACTCTAGGGATGTCCTCAATCGTAGTGGTTGGTTTCAGTTATATGATTGGACATAAGGTAAAAAAGCAGCGCGTGTCAGCTATTGAGTTTAAAGACGTTTGTAAAAGTTACCAACATAATAAGGTTCTTGACCATATAAAATTTACCGTCTCTAGGGGAGAATTTTTTGGTTTAGTTGGCGTGAATGGAGTGGGAAAAAGTACCTTAATCAAAAGTTTGCTAGATTTATGTGAGATTGAAACCGGTACCATTAAAATATTTGGGGTAACACATACCGTGAATAATGCGCGTACTGACTTAACTTTTTTGCCAGAACAGTTTGTGCCGCCCTATTATTTAACTGGACAACATTTTTTGACTTACATGCTCGAATTATATGGTAACGTTTATGATTCGGAACAAGTACAAACAATTTGCCAAGTATTAGATTTTCCGGTATCAAGCCTCAAACAGCCAGTATGCGACTACTCTAAAGGCATGGCACAAAAATTAGGACTCGCGGCTTGTTTATTAAGTGGTAAACGCTTGTTAGTATTGGATGAACCAATGACTGGTTTAGATCCAAAAGCGCGAGTCTATCTGCAACGCTACCTGCTACAACAAAAAGCCAAAGGGACTACTTTATTTTTTAGTACCCATTTACTAGCAGATTTGGAAACACTATGTGATCGTATGGCAATAATGCATGAAGGACGTTTACAATTTGTTGGTTCGCCGGCTTCGTGTTGTGCAACTTTTGGTAGCCAAAATCTTGAACAAGCATATTTGAACTGTATTGGGGGTTGAATGGAGTGTAACCTTAATCTGATGTGGGTTAAAATGTTAAAAATGATTTAAAATCAATTGATTAGTTCATTGGAGTTCAAAGCTTCAGCTTTGGATTCCAAGTACATCAAATTAAAGACTTTAAATGGGTTCACTTATAGTGATTTAATTTTGTCTCGTCAACGACGGCTCAATAGAAAAACATTAAGAATGATTGAACTGACAGAAAAGGCGGATGCAGAAGTCAGACCACTGCCATTAAGTTAAGCACGGGCGAACCGGGCGGTTCGTTCGCCCCTACATCCCCGTAATACAAGGGGTTTCGTCGGGGCAGACCACCGCGAATGCCCTTAACTTAATGGCTTTGATACCCCTGAGTGGTAATCCTTACCCACCGCACGGCTGGTCGTATATAAGTATAACGAACTTTACTTAATTGGTAAATACTATATCAGCGAACGTCGGATGCGTCCCACGCACCATAACTAATTTTCAGTGTGTTTAATGGACAGTAAATGGAACATGATGTTGGTTGCCAAAGTTTTAACGAACGTACTTGACTTGTTGTCCTAACTCGCAGTATTCTGGCAATAATTTTCCGAAGTTTTCCAACAAAATGTTTGGAAGTGCTCTTTAACAATTTGGACTTTAACAATTAGAATTTTAACGGCCACCCCAAGAGTCTGGCGATTTGTGGCCGGACGGAGTTTGTATAAATACTAACCGAAACCTTTACAGATAACCGTTTCAGTTTTGCAACCCCGCCTTACAAAT
>Ga0233403_10000284_pt1 | contig 23778 bp, 16 predicted proteins | sample Na_oxic_1_MG_FD_179866 | JGI IMG/M metagenome (GOLD analysis project Ga0233403, IMG submission 179866) | Seawater microbial communities from Saanich Inlet, British Columbia, Canada - Na_oxic_1_MG | ecosystem: Environmental > Aquatic > Marine > Inlet | place: Canada: British Columbia | collected...
AGGTTGGGTTAGCTTATTGAACGTCGTGAAATAACGTAACCCAACATTTATCACGCTCTGTTGGGTTACGTTGCTTCGCAAAAAAATCTAACCCAACCTACAATATATCTTTTCGAGGTTTTAGTTTTTCTCCGAAAAACTAAAACCTCGAAATTGAAAATAAAGCGATAAATCCTTAAGTTAATGGCATTGACGCCAGCGCGTGGGAACGAGAAAAATTACCCAAAACACCAGAAACGCTTTGGTTGCGACTTTTACTCGTTCCCAACGTCTTCGTTGGGAATGCATATCGTGACGCTCCTGCGTCACACCTTATATAAAAAAACGTTGATGATCAGACGAAAGTTTTCCATTCGACGCTGGAGCGTCGTGGTATGCATTCCCCGGCTTCCGCGGTGGGAACGAGAAAAAAAAATCAATCCGTTCAATCCCCTAATCCGTTGTACTAAGGTTAAAAAATGAACACCTTTTTTTTGGAAAAATTTTGCAAGGGTGGGTGCAAGGTTAAATATTTTCTGGTTCCCACGCCAGCGCGTGGGAACGAGTAATGGAGTCCAAAGCTTTAGCTTTGGCAAGGGTCCCCAAAGCTTCAGCTTTGGACTCCAATTTGTCACCGCCCTCAAAAATCATAAACCAAGACAATATGAATGGCAAGCAAAACAGGTAAGGGCAAAGCAATCGCAATATGTGCGTTCTGAAGCCAAGCTTTTACATGATAAAGCGTCGTCACCTTTGGAAAACGGCTTTCAATAAAAGTCACCACACCAAGCACCGAACCGATAATTAACGCCCCCAGAAAACTCACCATTAACAAAAAGTTAAAAAAGTTAAAGTCGTTAAAATGTTTCTCGGCATTCATGCCAGTATGAATAAATAACAACGCTAAAGCCAGTAACCCCGTCATAAGGTGCATAATACGCCACCAAGCAAAATTGCCCATCCGAAATTTTTGCAAACGCTTACGGACAGACAGAGTCATACCAATAATGGTAAACGCAAGTATAGAATAGCCCGTGATTTTTTTTAAGACATTATCTGTCCAAAGCGTATCTATCTGCCAAGGAATTTCTATACTGTCTGAAAAGGGAATCGCTCCTAAAGTCATAAATAATAAAGCGACTAAAAAGGTGACTAAGGAAGCAATCAATAATGTCTTAGCACCTTCCAATTTAGGCAACGCTGCTGCACTCCCGCCCGCGGGAACAAAGCGTTGACTTTTTATTTTATCAGCCGGCACAGAAGCGGCCTCTAAATGAGTGCATAGTGCTTTTTCAAAGTCTTGAGGGACACAAATATAAAAAGTCGCATCAGGATAATTTTCGGCAATCTGCTCCACCTCCTCTGCTTGGATAACATTTTCTTCACGAGTCGCCCGCAAATTGACAGAGATATTATCTCGCTGGCTTGCAACATCCATCAATTCGTGGTGATAGACAAATTGATCGTTTCTGCGGGCAGAATAATCAATATATAGCGCACGTTCATTGTTCATATTATGTAAAGTGCGTAATATAGCCAACGACGGTGTTATTCCGATACCTCCACTAAAACAAACAACCGGTGTTTGTTCGTCTAAAGGGAGATAAAAATCACCTTGCGGCTTAGAAATACGCACCGAGGAATTGATATTCAATTCATCATGCAGCCAACGGGAAAATAAGCCATGTTCTTCACGTTTAACCGTGATTTCATAATAATCCGCTTGTCCGACGGGAGAAGTGAGCATATAACTTCGTTGTACCCAATAACCGGCAATTTGTCCATCAATACGAATATGCTGACCGGGTAAATGGGGAAATACCTGAGTATATCGCGGACGAAAACGAAATGATTTCACCTCAGTCGTCACCGGCAATACGGAAACAATATCGACAGGTGCCATATCGGGACGACCCACAATTTCAGCTAATGAGGGAACACACGAACCACACACGAGTGACGCACCCGTGCGCTCGACTAATTTTTCCACCGTATCACAATCATCGGCAACCGCCTGATTTAACACACCCCGTGTCGCGCCAGTACATTTACAAACCATCGCGCTGGTTTTAAAACTTTTGCGTTCTTGCTCTAACCAAAGCACCCCCTTTTTCTTGAACAATGCCAATTGCCAAGGCCAAACGCGCTTATTTTGGATAATTAATTGATGAACACGCCCTAAATCTGGCCATTCACCAATGCTTGTCATACCCACCAATCGACCATAGAGATAAAACAATTCACGGCGTACACCGGCGCGTTTATAGATGATGGGGCTGACATATGATGACATTGCAGCCATTCGAGTGGCATCAAAAATCGGTTGATTAACAACTTTAGTCGAGATCACTTTTTCTCCACCAGCGAAATGATACATCGTCGTGAGACTATCCATATCCATAAACTTACTGGAATGAAAAGTGATTAACACCTTAAAACTGGCAATACGTATTGGCCCTTCAGCAGTGACAGTCACGACGCGGGGTTTATTACGAATCATAGCCACTTCTCCAAAATACTGCCCTCGGCATAATCGCGCGACTAATTTTTCCCCATAGTCTTCTTTTTTAGTCACTTTTGCCATGCCGGAAAGTATTAAATAAAAACTATCAGCGACATCACCTTCCCGAAAGATAACAGAACCATCATCAAATTGGAGTTCTTTCAAGCATTCAACACGGCATACAACACTTTTCTGACCCACCGGCAGAGTTCTAAATAAGGAAGACTCCTTGATCAAATCGTGACGGACATGATCCGCCTCTCCCGTCGGCGTAGTGGAACCATCAACATGCCCTACATCTGGCCATTCACCGAACGCTGTTATACCGACCAAAGGGCCGATTTGAAAAGACAATTCATCGACACCATAATGTTTATAAGCAATCGGTTCACCCGGTTTTATATCCTTGGGTACCTGATATAACGTCGTGAGGTTATCCATCAACGAAAATTGACTCGCTTTATGCGTGATAGCCCCCTTATAACTATTAACACGTAGCTGACCTTCAGCACTGACAGTGACATCGCGGGGTTCATTGCGAATGAGTGCCATTTCCCCAAAATATTGCCCTCGACTTAAACGCGACACTAATTTTTCTGTGCGGCCCTCTTTTTGAGTGACTTTTGCCACGCCTTGAAGGATCAGATAAAACCGATCACCAACATCACCTTCTTTAAATACGATTTCTCCTTCTTCAAATTCTTCCTCCTCTAACCATTCCATACATCCATTATCAAGGATTGATGAACTCGTTAACTGAGCCAATTTTTTTTCCCGTTCACTATGTATCCTGTCATCGGTCATTTTTTGCAGTTGGGACTCTAAAAGGCTATTCTTTGGTGCAATAGATTGTAAATCAGCCAATGCAATCTGTAACAATTGGGTCGGTTCAGTCGCGATGACACTGTTCTGCCGTTTTCCCTCAGTTCGACCTGCCAGTACTGCCTTTTCACCAAAACATTTCCCAGTTTCTAGGCTAGCTAAAATAATGGGTTGTCCATCCTCGGTGGTAGTTAAAACTCGGACCGCTCCTGACTTAATGAAATACATGGAATGGCCTATATCTCCTTCCTCAAAGATCACTTCATCCCTTTTGACATGAAGCGCAGTGGCACGCGCAAACAATGCTTGCCGTGTTTCTTCAGTCAAAGATTTTAAGATGGGAATAGCGCAGTGCATTGACTGCTTTTGTGATGCATTTACCATTATCATTTCTCAGTTTTTTTAATATAGCATTTACCTTTTTCGTAGGGGCAAACCTATGTGTTTGCCCTTTTGCGTAGAGGCAATCCTTTATGGTTGTCCTTTTGCGTATTTCACCCAAACGAAAAACGCTATAATTCATATCATTGCTTTAAATCAATCAAGCATATAAAGTATTTCACTTTATTATAATAAAATGTTATTTTTTTACCAATATGATAATATATAGCTTTTCAGAAAAATATTTTATTTGAAGTCCAAAATTTTAGAAGAACCGCCCAAACTAAAGTTTGGATTCCTGTATAACACCTTTCAAAACGAGCTTGACAAAGTACTCGTTTTTATTGTTGGAGAGTAAATATGAAATGATAAAATTGATATAAAGAGGATCGATCAAAATTCGCTTAATGAAACCAATTGAAATAAAATAATAATAATGCAACTATTTGTTTTTACTCATTTTATTTACTATTACTTTTATATTGGCTCAAGCCTTTTTCAGAGTTTTGATCGATCCTCATAAAATCAATTTTTAATTCATTATTTCCAATTCTTAATTTTTAAATTTCATTAAATGAGGTTTTCACATGGCTGACGATTATAAAGTTTATAAGTGCGTTATCTGTGGTTTTGAATACAATGAAGCAGAAGGTTTGCCGGATGATGGCATAAAACCCGGAACACGTTGGGCAGATCTTCCAGAAGAATGGTTGTGTCCTGAATGTGGTGTAGATAAAGCTGATTTTGAAGGCCTCAAACCCTAATATCACGCTATCAGAAAAATCATTTCATTTGTGGCTAGTACTAAGGAATGGTGATTTTTTAACTGGGCTGGACGGGGTTTGTTCCATAGATGGAATCGGTGGCTATTCACATTTAACCCCTTTGGGGTTGATACTTCAAGGACAATTTCTAATAACCCCAACGGGGTAAAACATAAATAGCCATAGGTGAAACCTATGGAAATAACGTTTGATTGAAACGGCGGCGGCACCTTAACGTTCGGGAACAGGTTGCAAACCTGTTCCTGCACAGTTTTATTCTGAAATTTCGGCTCGAAGCTACGCGAGATCAAATCCTAAAATCCTGTGAATTCTGATTCAGACAGTTTTTGGATGGACACTAGCTGGTATGTGATCTCGGTTCAATACAGGGTTCGTCTGCACAGTGATTGACTTCTATTGTTATATGAGACAGTCCGTGAAAATGCGCCAATAATTTTTTGTAATATTCAGGAGGTTGGGGGTAATGAGTCACGACAGATATTATTGTGGCGTAGTCATTTGCCCCTACTTTCCAAACATGAATATCTGAAATGCGATTATCCGCATCACTTTCTATTTGTTCAAAAATAGCGGTTTTATATTCCTCTTCAATACTTGCATCTAGTAAAATGGGACTGGTTTCTTTCAATAGACTATAGGACCAGCGCGTTATAATGGCGGCACCAACAATTCCCATCATCGGATCAAGCCAATTCCACCCAAAATATTTACCAGAGAGCAGAGCAATGATGGCAAGCAAAGAAGTCAAAGCATCAGCCAAAACATGTAAATAAGCGGCTTTAAGATTATGATCGTGGTGGTGATGCCCATCTTTATGACTATGATGATCTTTCAACAAAAAGGCACTGACAATATTAACAAATAAGCCAAGGAATGCGATGCCAATCGCTTCATTGAAATGGATGATCTGTGGATCGAACACTCGTTGCAATGATTCTAACAGCATCACCAAAGCAACGACAGCTAGGGCAATAGCACTTGCGAACCCGCCCAACACCCCAACCTTGCCAGTACCAAATGTGAATGCAGGATTATTGGCATGTTGACGAGCATAGCGATACGCAAAAATCGTTATCATAAATGCCGCAACATGTGTACTCATATGCCAACCATCAGCAAGCAAAGCCATAGAACCATATACCATACCCGCGACTATCTCAACAACCATTGTCATAGCTGTGAGAATAAGAACTTGTATTGTGCGTTTTTCTCCTTGCTCATGAATAACGGCAAAGTCATGGTTATGTTGCAACTGATTAAGTGTCTGTATGTGCATAATAATTTGATATATTTTGATGAATTGTTTCTGTTCAACTTCATATGCTAGTCGTAGGGTCAATGTCATTAACTTAAGGGCAGACACATAGGTCTGCCCCTACAAATCTCCGCGTATTTACTGTAGGGGCGAACCTATGTGTTCGCCCAGGCTTAAGTTAATGGCATTGAGTCGTAGGGTGGGCAAGGTCCTTTTCTTGCCCACCATCTTAGCAGGCCGGTGGGCAACAACGTTGCCCACCCTACATGAGCTAAACAGAAATAAATATATAAGTCATTGAATATTAAAAGTATTTTTATTTTTGAACCCATTATTTTAGTGAAAAGGACCCAAAAAAAATGCTATGCAAAACGATCGATACTTGCTAAACTGACAAAGTTTTTGGCAAGAGCAAAACTTTAATCCGGATGATTATATCCATTTCCAACAATCAATCCTATAAGGATTCATCAATGGCCTTTTTTTCTAAAGAAAACCGTAAAAATACTTTGAATGGTATTTGGTTTGTCGCGCTTTTCGCGATGTCGGCTATCTATCTCAGGAAGGAATTTCAAATTTTCCAAGATTTAGAAATTAGCCCCTTAATCATTGCCATCGTTCTTGGCATGATTTATAGCAATTTCCTGAAGAACCACTTCCCAGAATCGTGGATGCCCGGGATCACATTCTCTGCTAAATTCATCTTGAGAGGTGCCATCATCCTATATGGGTTCAGGCTCACCTTTCAACAAATCCTCGCTGTTGGCGCGGCAGGTTTAACTGTCGATTTAATTATGGTGGTATCGACATTTATCATTGGTTCATTTGTCGCAATCAAGCTGCTCAAACTGGACAGACAAACTTCATTTTTGACCGCTTCTGGGGCTTCTATTTGTGGCGCGGCGGCGGTGCTTGCGACGGAACCTGTTGTCAAAGCAGAAGCACATAAGAGTGCCATTGCCGTCTCAACGGTTGTCTTATTTGGTACGATTTCCATGTTCTTATATCCCATTCTGTTTAAAGCGGGACTTTTACCTGATATGGATTTAGCGACTTATGGCATTTATGTCGGTGCGACGGTTCATGAAGTTGCCCATGTCGTTGGTGCGGGGGTTTCATGTGGCATGGTATCATGTGACACTTCCGTCATCATCAAAATGGGACGAGTCATCATGTTAGTTCCTTTTTTGTTAATCCTTGGATGGTATTTGGCGAAAAGTTCAGCGAGTGAGGAGAAAGGGAGTGCGACACTTGTCATTCCTTGGTTTGCCATTGGATTTATCGTTGTCGCGGGCTTTAATTCACTACAACTGTTGCCAACGGAAGTGGTCAAATCAATTATCTTCATTGATGACTTGATGTTGACAATGGCAATGGCGGCGCTTGGACTCTCGACAAACTTTGCCAAATTTAAAGAGGTTGGCATGAAACCGATTTATGCGGCTTTAGTCATGTTTCTTTGGCTATTATTCGGTGGGTATTTTATCACAGTAGGAATCACTTCTCTATTCGGAAGTGGTGGACACGCTTTTATGTAAATTTTTTCACTCGTGCAAGAGAGCGATGGTATGAAAACTTTCACTCTCCTGCACTAGATATCACCTTAGGAGGAGTGTGACCTCAATCTGATATCCGTCAAAATATTTAAAAATCATTTAAAATCATTCATTTATAATGGAGTCCAAAGCTTTAGCTTTAGGAAAACCAGTCTAAAGCTTAATGGCACTTACTTAAGGCATTTTATTGTCTGAATCAGAATTAACAGAATTTAAGAATTAACAAAATAGTACCCCATTCATAATTCTTTAGATCATTCTGAAAATTCTTAAATTCTGCTAATTCTGATTCAGACAATAAAAAGGAGGCGGGTATCAGCTTAAGTAAGTGCCATTAGTCTAAAGCTGAAGCTTTGAACTCCAATGTACATCAAATGGAGGTCACACTCCTTAGGAGAAATCAAATTGAAAAAACAGTGGGATGATCAAGCGATTTTAGATAACATTCGAGCCGGTAAACAAGCAGGGGCAACTTATGTTTTTTATCAATATGGCGGGAGATTGCTCCAGTTTTTTAAATGGAAATTCAAGTTGTCTCATGAAGATGCTGAAGAGGCATTGCAAGAGACGCTTATTCGATTTGTTCAGAGTGTCTGTCATGATAAATTTCATGGGGACGCTAGCATTTATACTTATCTGTCCAAAATAGGTGTTAATGAATGCCTTAGAATTCTTCAGAAAAATATCGCCTATACAGATATATTAATTGATGGAATGGCAATAGAAGAATTGATAGATCATTCAAAAGATTTGGAAAAAGAGCTTCATTATCGACTATGTGTTGCTAAGGCACTGGATGAGTTTGAAAAAGCAGAACAAAATGCGAATGAACGTTTGACAGCCCTGACATTACAGTACAAAGGGGGGTCTATAAAGGAAATAGCTGAAGAAATTGGTAGAAATGAAGGGGCAACCAAGACATTTCTTTCTGAATGTAAAAAAAAGCTCAGAGTTTACCTACTCAAGTGTCGGGATGAATGCAATTAATATATGGAGGATGGTTATGAATCAAGAAGAGAAAGAAAATCAGGCTTTGCAAGCTGAGTTAGAATATCGTTTGCAACCCATTGAGTTGAACCCACAAATATTACAAAATGTGTTTAAGAAAACGGGAGCAAAGCCAGATAAGTATGTTGATTTTGTTAATTTTTTGAAAAAATTAAGTTTGCCAGTACAGCAGTTTTCTTCGTTTTTATGGGAAAGAAGAAGAATTGGGGTGTCTTTCGCAACTTCAGTATTAGTGATTTTTGTGTTTATCAAACTGTTAATACCACCGGAGCCAGAACCAAGAGAAAGAAGTTTTCCTTCAGCAGCACAAAAGTTAGTGGTTCCTAATCCGCAAGTCACTGCACAAACTTTAAAAACAGATTTAGAGAAGTTTGGTATTGTTGCTACGGTGAAGAAATCTGATGAGGATTGGATAGTTGAGGTGATTAATTTGTCTGCTGATAATCTGAAATATTTGCCTGATTTGTTGAAGAAATATAAGTTGAAATTGCCACCGCCGGGTGAGAATGGTTTAAAGGTTCGGATTGTGGCAAAGGGCAATTGAACCTAAATATTTTGGAGTACAAAGCTTTAGCTTTGTCAGGCCATGCATAAAGCTGAAGCTTTATACTCCAACGAAACCATCACTTCTTACGCATTAATTTCCCTCCAACACTTCCCATTTTCCTATCGCTTGTGGCGTTTGTTTAGACTGATTAGTTTGGCTTGTTTCCTGAACTATTTGTCGAGCTTGAATAAATGCTTGTTTAATATTTCCCTGTTTTTTTAATTGTTGTACAAACTTCAAGGTGAAAAGTCCACCACCTGTTGTTATAAAAAATATCCCTTGTGTAGGAATTTCTAAGGCTTTTTCTTCTTCAGATGCTGCTGCCAATAATAAACCTTTGAGCGTATCAAAGTTGCCTTTTTTATTTTTGATGATGCGATTTTTATGGGCTTGAAAGTGAGGTGCTTGGGTGCCGATTTCTCCTTTTATAAAAAATTTACTTCGCGCTTTTGCTAAGAGAGCATTTGGTTGATTTTTTCCAAGGTACATACCCGATGAAAAACAGGTGTCCATGACGGTAAGGACCCTATCAGTTGGTAGCGCATTAACCAGTGCAGTCAAACGATCATCCCGTAGAACGTCAGTCGCTTCAGGTTCAGTTTCGCCTTTTACATCATAGGTGACTAATGTTTCATCCCAACCATCTTCTTCGTCGCCATTATCATCTGGTATATGACTGCCGTGTCCAGAAAAGTAAATAATGACTAAGTCATTATTGATTAGATGTTGCTTGAGAGAATAAAGGGCGTTTTCCAGTTCTGCTTTGAAGGCGTTGTTTAATTTACAAATTTGGTTTTTAGGGATTTTGAAATGCTGTTGTATGATTTCGCTAAAGTTTTTGACATCGTTTGAGGTTTCGGTTAATTCTCCTACATTTGCTCCTGCTGCCAACATAAAAACGGTGCGTTTAGTGCGCTGATTGGTTGGTGACGTTGAAAAACATTGGCGGTTTATGGGAGTGGCAGTTTTTCCCCTATCACTGCTCCCACTTTTTTGTGTTATTGATTGGCAGCCAAACATATTCAGAGTGAGCAATAATCCCACCAAATAAAATATGGGTGACTTTATCATCATTTGATATCTTTCAGGTTCTTGGATTTTAAGTATTTTGTTTAAATGCAAATTAAGTGCTGAAAAATATATTTAAAGTTTTGGACTCAAAAAAAATGCCTAAAGCTAAAGCTTTGGACTCCAAAAAAATGCCTAAAGCTAAAGCTTTGGACTCCAAAAATTCAACTAATCTTGGATAGCACTGACTAAAATGCCCAGAATTTTATCTATTTCTGTTAAGTAATATTCATTCAAATCAATTTCAACTCTTTCATCAGTGAGTTTCAGAAATTGCCAAGTCGTGCCAATAGTAACCGCCCCATAAATGGTAGAAATTTCATTGCCTTCACGTTCATTAAATATCTGTGCGGCTACCATTTCTGCAATACATTGTCCCAATCCCCCTTTAATGTTTTCGTTCTTCGCTTCCACTAACATTATCACAGGTGCTGCAATAAAGAGTTTTTCTGGGGAATGGCTCAGAATAAAATCGCAATAACCAGTCAAACCCTTTTCAGATGCCACATCAAATTCAATACCCGAAAATAAATTAAAGCCAGCGTTCAGTTGTTTTCTCAGCTCAATTAAAATAGGGGTGATAATCATTTCGGAACGCGCTTTTTCAGTATTGCTGGCTAGTGCTAATGGGACATTGTATTGAAGCATGTCTGCTAAATATTCACTGCATTTGATTTTCGATATCGGCGCAAAAATATCAACTTCTTCGGAAGTTATGAGGTTAAAAGTTTTCTTTACAGTGGCTAAAGTAAATTGACTATATGACATTTTATATGCCTTTAATATTTTATACAAGACATTCGCAAACGTAATCCAAACGTTTTAAACATGACGGACGGAGTTGCAAACCCTGTCCAGAAAAAGATTATAACAGATACAGAAAAAAATGCCCTGACCTTTTCGATTTATTGGGGTCTATAGCAATAACGAAAAAATATTTTAATCGTTGTCCTGACATTTTTTATTTATCGGGGTCTATATAGATAAGTTCAACGTATTGCTAAACGGTTCGTACCTTATCTGTTTTATCTAGTCATCCGTTGTACTTAATATTTATGCCCTAACCTTTTCGATTTATCAGGGTCTATAGCAATAACGATTAAATACTTTGATCGTTGTTTTGATTTTTTTGATTTTAAATGAAACCGAAATATTCAAGCGTTTATAAATTCAATGGTTCAATTAGTTTTTTGTAACTTATTGTTATTAAAGTACTTTTTTAATATATAAAATAAAATGCTTATATTTCAATTACTTACAAAATTTAGACTGCTGATTTTTAAAAAACGGTCCGAACCATTGAAATTGCTATTTGTGAAACTTGATATTTAGGTTTTTGGATGGTATTAACCCTACTTAGCTAAGTACTTACCCTGAAAATAGGAATTTGTCCTTTTTAGTTTTTATGGCAAAGGAATTTTACGTGAATTTTAAATATCAACTTGCCTTACTGACAATAATGTTGTCATTGGTTATGACGGCTTCTGCACAAGAAGGGTTCCTAACATACTTTCCACTGCCTCCCTTGGCAGAGCTTCAAATACAACCTGACGATGCCGATTCACGACATTGTGACAAAAAAGTCGTTTCTGATTTGAAATTTGTTATCAATGATCAAGTGGTTGGTGAAGAATGGTTATTAAACCCACCCACTTATTATGTTGGGGAGTACCTTGAAGTCAAGTTACAGGAAGATTTATGGATTTGTAACCGTTATTACACTGTGGATTTATGGATTGCTATCGAAATGCCAGATGGTACTCGTTTATTCTTGGTGCCGCCGAGACTAGGACTTTTTCCTCATTTTAGTCTCTCTCCTGCTCCTTTCAAAACGGATTTGTATTCTAACACGAAAGCGCATTCTGTTTTGAGTTTTGAAATTCCACCGGGTATTGGTGGGGAATACTATTTCTACGCCGCTTATACCCGATCGGGAAAAGACATTAGTAATCTTTTATTTACATCACGTTCTAATCGTGCTGCAGTAAAAGTCGCGGTAAAAGTCATAGATGACATAGAGGATTGGTGTATTATCTGCTAGCCTTTTTACCCTGACATTTTCAATTTGTCGAGGTCTATGGCAATAACGATTAAATACTTTGATTGACTCTACTTAGCTAAGTACTTACCCTGAAAATAGGAATTGGTCCTATTTATTTTTTACGACATAGGAATTTTACATGAATTTTAAATATATACAAACCTTATTGACAACCGCTTTATTGTCATATTTTATGGTGGTTTCTGCACAAGCGGGCCCTCTTCCACCATGTGATGGATGGATCGTTTCTGATTTGAAGTTTGTCATCAATGTGAATGAAAAAGAAGTGATATTTGACAAAGACATTTTGTTGATACCGCCCACTTTTTATGTTAATCAATATTTGGAGATTCAGTTGCAAGAAAGTTTAGACGTTTGTAGCCGTCACAATCGTGTTGATTTGTGGGTAGCTTTAGAAATGCCACTAGATGGCACTCGTCTTCGTTTATTCATGGTGAGATCGCCACTTCCCCCATTTTATGCTATCAGTGCCGATCCTGCTCCCTTCAAATCTGATTTGGAGACTGGTGATAAACTGCATACTGTTCTCCCCCTTGAGGTTCCACCAGGAATGGGTGGAAGCTACGAGTTCTATGCTGCTTATAGTGAAACTGGAACAGATATAAGCGATATGCTGTTCACATTACGTTCCAATCGTGCCGCTGCAAAATTTATATTGGCAAACGACTAAGTAGAAAAACGACTCGTACAGGCGAGCGGTAATCCCAAAGCAACTCATTTTAAAATGGGTAACCACAAGGGATTACCCCTACAATATTGATTGTTCTTGTAGGGGCAATCCTTTATGGTTGTCCCAGTTTGGAGGTGGAAATTTCCGCTTTTTTGCACTAGGTAAAACCCATCCTAAATCATTTTATGTCACATTGTTCATTATTTTTAATGATATTGGAGGATCATACATGTCAATAGTACGTGGTATATTACTGACCGTTTGTGTGTTTGTGCCGAGCGCATATGCGTCAACAGCAATTGATGCCATCTTATCCGATGCTTTAGTGATTGAGAGGGTAAAAACGGGTACCCAAGTCGATATTAACGCAGTGGCTTCATTAAAAAATGGAAGAATAGAAAATGGCTATGTGTCATGGGAAGATATACCAAGTAAGCCAGAGGGTATATCACTAACATATGCAATAAACGGTTCCGGTGAATTTTATGTAGGTGCCAAAGGTGAAGTCGAGCCTTTGCTGCAATTATTTATTTTATCATCCAATGAGTGGGCTGGTCATTGGGCTGGTGATACTGGACTAAACACTACCTTGGGAACATGGGAAAACCCGGTGTACGTTCCTCCAGAAGAAATGATAGCATCTTGGTTAAATTTGGACGAAAAATCAAACAGATTGGCTGCGTTTTTACGCTCAAATTATTTTGAACTGAAAAATGGAGGAGCAATTATTTCTGGGAATGTGAAAGAGGGACCAAGAGAAAGTTCCTCAGAAACAGGATTTTTTGAAGAATTGGATTTTTCGATAAAAAATAATATGGGAAAGAATATAGATGTAGTCGCAAGCCTGTTGTTTATGTACCAATCTACTACAAAAAATTCCTCTGAACCAGATAGAGGTTATCCAATTGCTACCAGTTGGCCTTGGTGGTCTAGAATGAACGCATATGACAAAAAGTGGAATCCGAAGAGCGATGATACGGTGGATGGGACAGGGTGGCGTACATTTAATATTTCTTCTAATGGTGACGCTATTTTTATGCACGCTGGCACAAGAGGTGATAATCAAAACAGTGGTTATGTTGAAATAGAGGGCAATAGGGTATCTTCTTTTTCAAATTGGCAAAGAAAATATCATTATTATGATGTTTTTAATTCCTTTCCAAATGGGGAAGTAAAGTTATATGGTGCTAATAACTGGGCAGGATTTGCTACTTGGTTTTCGGCAGTGGTACTGGGTGGCGATATCGAAATTTCAGATATTCACGAAAATCCAACAGACGGGATGTCTAATAACCCGGCACCGCTTCGTTATACGATCTATCCTGGATGGAATGGTGTTGACACTGGGGTCAATCCTGTTACACAAACTGATTGTGATGGAAGGGTCGTTTCTGATTTGAAGTTTGTCATCAATGTGGATGAAGAAGAACTGGTGTTCGACAAAAAAATTTTGTTGGTACCGCCCACTTTTTATGTGGGTCAATCTTTGGAGATTCAGTTGCAAGAAAGTTTAGACGTTTGTAGCCGTCACAATCGTGTTGATTTGTGGGTGGCTTTAGAAATGCCACTAGATGGCACTCGTCTTCGTTTATTCATGGTGAGATCGCCACTTCCCCCATTTTTTTCTTTCAGTGCCGATAGTGCCGATCCTGCTCCCTTCAAATCTGATTTGGATACTGGTGATAAACTGCATACCGTTATCCCCTTTGAGGTTCGACCAGGAATGGGTGGCAACTATGAGTTCTACGCCGCTTATAGTGAAACTGGAACAGATATAAGCGATATGCTGTTCACATTACGTTCCAATCGTGCCGCTGCAAAATTTATATTGGCAAACGATTAAGTAGAAAAAAGACTCGTACAGGCGAGCGGTAATCCCAAAGCAACTCACCTTAAAATGGGTAACCACAAGGGATTACCCCTACAATATTGATTATTCTTGTAGCAAGCGTAGGGTGGGTAGAGCAATAGCGAAACCCACCATTTCTCTAATTAATACGATAATCATTTTTCATTAATCGAACGGTTGCGGTGGGTTTCGTTTCACTCTACCCACCCTACGCTTCCTTGAAAAAGGGTGGGTTTCCATTTCATTCCTACCCACCCTACAATTAAAAATAGAGTCACGAAACCTGAAAACCTTGAAGGTTTTTTTACTGATTATTTTTGTACGGCACCTAATCAGAAAACGCTATATAAATAAATGAGGTAGTAACATGACGAAAAAATGCGGGCTCAGTTTAGCCATCGGTTTCTCTTGCCTTTTGACAACAATGCCTTCTTTGGCAGAATTTGTTCTTACTGAAGAGGATTATAGCGAAACAGATGACTTAGATGCTATCGTTCAGCAAAAATATGGACCAAGTGCTAAAGTAGCTGATTGGGAAGAAATTAAAACGTCTTTTTCTGGTCAAATCAGCAATTTTCTTGATACGGTGGGTATAGACTATAACGATAATGTTCTATTATATCGAAATGGTACAGGGTGGTGGTACGGCAGTAGCCGACACTACTTTATCACCCGACATAATGGAAATGTTCCCAGCCATTACTTGGTTCATGATCACATTGATAATCACACTGTAGACTTAGGTTCATGGTATGGTATCAAATTTCCCATTCTAGTTAATAAGATTGATGATTGCATTGATGATTTTCTATGCCCACCACCAGTAGACCTACCACCACCAGTAGACCTACCACCACCAGAAGACCCAGCACCACCAGAAGACCCACTACCACCAGAACCGCCAGGTTTTTTTAGTCAAGGTCAACTCGAAGAAGCTAGAAAAGAAGGTAAACAAGAAGGCATTGATGAAGTCCAAAATAATCCCGGTAATTATGGATTTTTCACTCAAGATCAAATCAATGAAGCCAAGGCGGCTGGGGTTCAAGAGGGCATTGATAAGGTTAAGGGCAATCCGAGTGATTATGGACTTTTCACCCAAGTCCAAGTTGATGAATACAAGGCGGCTGCTTTTCAAGAGGGCAAGGTAATTGGCCTCCAAGAAGGTATTGATAAGGTTAAGGACAACCCGAGTGATTATAACCTTTTCACTCAAGCCAAACTTGATGAAGCCAAGGCAGCTGGTGTCCAAGAAGGCATTGATAAGGTTAAGGGCAACCCGAGTGATTATGGACTTTTCACCCAAGTCCAGATCGATGAAGCCGAGGCCGCTGGTGTCCAAAAAGGCAAAGCAATTGGTGTCCAAGAAGGCATTAAGGAAGTCCAAAATCATCCCGAAAAGTATGAACTTTTCAACCAAGTTCAAGTTGATGCTATCAAGGCGGCTGGTGTCCAAGAAGGCATTGGTAAGGTGAAAACTAATCCGAGTGATTATGGACTTTTCAACCAAGTTCAAGTTGATGCTATCAAGGCGGCTGGTGTCCAAGAAGGCATTGGTAAGGTGAAGACTAATCCGAGTGATTATGGACTTTTCAACCAAGTTCAAGTCGATGAAACCAAGGCGGCTGGTATTCAAGAAGGCATTGAGAAGGTGAAGACTAACCCAAATGAGTATGATCTTTTCACCCAAGCCCAACATGATGATGCCTTCCAGAATGGTATTGATGAGGTGAAGACTAAGCCAAATGATTATGATCTTTTCACCCAAGCCCAAGTTGATGATGCCTTCCAGAATGGTATTGATGAGGTGAAGACTAAGCCAAATGAGTATGAACTTTTCACCCAAGACCAAGTCGCTGAAGCCGTCGCTGAAGCCAATGCTGATGCGGTTATTTTGACAGGTGGTAAAACCTATCTAGTAGGAGAGATGCTGGATGTTAAACTCGAAGTCTCAGTTGAAGTGTCTCACTTACAACAGATTGATTTATGGGTTGTTATTAAATTGCCAGATCAACTAGCAGAAGAATTTGGTGAGTTTATGTATATGACTGAAGATATACTTCATCCATTTGCTTTTAGTCCTGTCCCATTCAAAAGTTCATTGCACCAGTTGGAAAAGACGTACCCAATATTGTCTGGCATTGAGGTACCCAAAAATATTGGAGGCGAATACATTTTTTATGCTTTTTTCACTCAAGAAGGAAGTGATCTAGATTTTCTTTTTAGTACACTGCGTTCAAATGTTGCGAAAGCAAAGGTTATTCTTAGCAATGAATAAAGTCTAGTTAAAGTAGGGTGGGTAGAGCAATAGCGCAACGAAGTGGCGGAACGCCCAACCCACCACCCTCTATCTTTCAAGTGAAAATGTGGGTTTCGTACCTCTACCCACCCTACGATTTTAATCTTAAGTTACTGTTTTTAAACGATTTTATAAATTATACAATAAAATCAAATGCTTATAAAAAACTGTCAGAACTATTAATTCAAAGCAATATTTCCATAGGTTTCACCTATGGCTATTTATGTTTGACCCCGTTGGGGTTAGTTAAAGTAGGGTGGGTAGAGCGATAGCGCAACGAAGTGGCGGAACGCCCAACCCACCACCCTCTATCTTTCAAGTGAAAATGTGGGTTTCGTACCTCTACCCACCCTACGATTTTAATTTTAAGTTACTGTTTTTACTGGAGCAATATTTCCATAGGTTTCACCTATGGCTATTTATGTTTGACCCCGTTGGGGTTAGAAATTTTCAAAGAGGTACCAACCCCAAAGGGGTTAAATATGAATAGCCACCGATGAAATCGGTGGAATAATGTCTGCCAATTGTCTAAATACTAATATCCGCTTTTTCCCAATCTATTATTGGTCATTTAATTAACCAATTAATCAGATTGTATCTCTGAACCAATTTTTTTGTTAAAATGAATGCGAATGAGATAACAATGCCAATGAACCTTTACCAACCCCCCTCATTATTTTTAAGCGACTTTGCTATCAAGTTATTGAACCTTTTTTTTGGTATCTTACTGGTGGTAGTTGCCTTGAATAGTTATAACTCCGCACCTTATTACCTTAAAGTCGATTTTGAGGAAAGTGATTATTACGAATTATCGCAGGATAACAATGTGACGTTGACGCGAGGACATAATGATGCTTCGCTCACATCGGAATGGTTACAGTTCTTTGTCGAAATCGTCTCTGTCAGATAACGATATAATATGCTGCACCCAATCAAAGCTGTGTCAAAACAAAAATGGAGGGCGCGTTTTTACCCGCACTACGCTTGCTAAATCAGTTAAAGTGAAAAGGTTTCGTACCTCTTACCCACCCTCCTACGCTTGCTATTATCGTTCTCAATCCAGCGCATGTTTATTCGCTCACACAACTAATTGAACAGATAAAAATGCCTATTATTCAAATTAAAGCACAATTATCTTTTGATGAACTCTTTAAAATGGTGGAACAATTTAGTTCATCTGAATTAGAACAGTTTATCTTTCGAGTTTTTGCTTTGCACGCCCAACGCAAAGCACCTCAATTACCCAATCGTGAATTTGAACTATTATTCAAAGCAAATCAAAACATTCCAGATGATATCCAAATACGCTTTAACGAATTGATCGCTAAACGTCAAGCCGAAACACTAACGACTAATGAGTATAAACAACTTTTACAACTAACAGAACAAATTGAAAAATTTGAAGCCATACGAATAGAAAACATGGCTGAACTGGCTCAATTACGTCAAACATCATTAACCCATTTGATGAAAGAGTTAAATATTCAGCCGCCTGCTTATGTCTAAGATAACGAGTCTCTTGAAAAAAACGATATTAGAACGTGCTAAAGGATGTTGTGAATAAGGTGGGTTTAGCTTCGCTGACTTCGTATCGTACCTCTACTCACCCTACGCTTAAAATAATCGGGCTGGATAGATTCTGGAATAGGTTCATTATTATTTTAACCACTTTACGGAAAACAAATATGAGTAACCCTATTTTACAAAGTACACCCTCTGTTAGATTTATCTCTTTCATTCTGCTTGTTTCATTAAGCCTGTTATCAGGCATTACGCAAGCAGGCGATTTAAGGATTGAACCGGCTTCACCGATTATCGCAGTGGGGGAGTCTATTCCTTTATCAGTCTTTGGTGCAGAGGGAGAAGTAACTTGGCACAACAAAGACGTGGGTATTATTATGGAATCAAATCCTCATCGTGCTATCTATACAGCTCCAAATAAAGTGGGCCAATATTATGTGACGGTGTTAGATGCTAATGGGGACACATCTATTGAAGTGACTGTGTTGCCAATAGCATCGGTAAAAAGTGCTTTTTCACGAGAAAAAAGTGTGTGGGAAGTCTTTACAAATCGTAGCAATATTTCTGCTATTACGTTATCGGCAGATGGAAAAACGCTTTGGGTTGGTACGGAGGGTGGACTTGAAGAACGTGATGCCATCACGGGTGATTTAAGAAAGGTTTTGACGAATTTGGACGGCTTGCCGGGTAATATCATCAATGCTATTGTCGATGATGACAAAGGTGGATTATGGGTGGGAACAAGCTTTGGTGGGATAGCCCATAAGAATCGCCATGATCAATGGGAAGTATTTAACACTGATAATTCTAATTTGCCCGATAATGCTATTAGTGAGATTGTTAGTGATGGCAATGGTGGTATCTGGATAGCTACAGGTGTGCCTTTCAATATAGAACAAATGACTACTTGGGTTGATGTAATCTTGAATCAATTTCCTATCATTGAGAGTTCATTTGAAGTTGATACTCTGTCAGACGATAGTGATGCTCAATTAGACAACACTGACATTTTTGTAGATGGATTAAAGATTCTTCTTGATTGTGAAAATAATTCGTTAATGGAATTGCTTTTAGGTGGTTCAGGTGAGAGTGAAGGTGGTTTAGTTCACCTTAGCAACAAGGGCCAATGGACCATTTTCAATACTGAAACTTCTCCTGAATTAGCAAGTGATATTATCATAGATATTGCTAACGATGGCAATGGCGGACTTTGGGTAGGTACTCACTGTGGTGGTTTAGGACATTTGAATGCGCAGGATCAATGGACATTTTATAATAAAAATAACTCTGATTTACCTAGTGATTTTATCAATTTTCTTTATCAAGATGAAAATAATGGATTGTGGATAGCCACTTTTTTAAATGGATTGGCTCATCGTAATAATCAGGGTGAATGGAAGGTTTATAATAAGGCGAGTGATGATTTACCAAGTGATACAATTAACCAGATAGTCAGTGATGGTAACGGCGGAGTGTGGGTAGGCGTTGGAAATGCTTTAGAAGAGGCGGGTGGTTTAGTCCATATACAGGTTAATGGTGAAGTCAGCATTTTTAATACGACTAACTCTAAATTACCGGAAAATACGGTTATTCGTTTGGCAAACGACAGACGCGGTGGATTGTGGATAGGTACCCACGGTGCTGGTTTAGTCCTTCAAAGTCACGGCGGTGACGGGACTCTGTTATTTAATGCATTAGAACAATCGAATACCTCTAGTTTGCCAGATAATATTGGTTATATCGTGATGAATGATGGTGAAGAAGGCCTGTGGGTAGGTACAAGTAGTTTCATTTATGGCAGTGGTTTAGCTTACTTTAATAATTCTCGCCAAGAGTGGACCACTTATAATACCAATAACGGTTTACCAGAAAATGATGTTTGGGCATTAGCAAAGGATCAGAATAACGGATTATGGGTAGGTACAATGGGGGGCGGTTTAGCTTATCTAAATAATGGTTGTGACTGGACTGTTTATAATACTAATAATTCTCTTTTGCCAAGCAATGATGTCCGTGTACTTTTGAATGACGAGCGTGATGGGCTATGGATAGGCACGACAAACGGTCTCGCTCATCTGAGCCGTAGTGGTGAATGGATGATTTTTAACACTTCTAATTCTAGTTTGCCTAGTCATGAGATTGGGGAACTGATAAATGATAATCAGAGTGGATTGTGGATAGGCACTGCTTTGGGATTAGCGTATTGGAATCGCACTGAGGATAAATGGAGTGTCTATAATGTGAATAACTCTCAATTGCCACATAACTTGATTACTGATCTGTTGAACGATGGCAATGGGGGCTTATGGATAGCAACTGGTACTGAAACTCAAGGTGGATTAGTCCATTTAAGTGAGAATCGTGAATGGACAGTCTATAATAAAACTAATTCTGAACTACCTTCTAACGGAATTCGTGCTTTGGCGAGTGATAATAGTGGTGGTATTTGGATAGGTACTTTAAACGGTTTAGTTCATAGGAGCCTCAGGGGAAATTGGACAATATTTAACACGACTAATTCAGGTTTGCAAAATGATAAAATTCTTGATCTAGCAAATGATGCTAAAAATGGTTTATGGGTGTCAAGTTTTGGGCTTGCTCACCTTACATTCAGTCAAAAACCTTTTATATGTGAAACCGTACCTAATATTTCAGATGAAGAGTGCACCAAGCTTTTAAACAACCACCGTGCTGCTATTATTGTTCATCCGAATGGTATCGGAACTGGTTACAATTCCGATATTGCAGTTGATAATATGGCCACTCATATTTATCAAACACTGTTTTTGAGAGGTTATGATCATGATGAAATTTATTATATCGCCTACAAACCGAATTTAGATTTCAATGGTGACGGCACAGCAGATTTTGAAGTGGTCAAAGCACCAACTACATTAGAAAACTATGCTGCTGATGATAAAAAGCAAATTGAGAGTATCACAGTTGAACATATCAAACAAGCTTTTGAGTGGGCGAAAGAAAAAAGTCACCAGTCTAAAGCTGAAAGTGTACTTGAAGAACCTCTCGTTGTCATTTTTGTGGGTCATGGTTCAGATGATGAGTTAATGCTGGGTCCTTCAGGCAATACGCTTGATGAACTGACATTAAAAGCATGGCTTGATAATTACCAAGCAGAAACAGGTAACCGTGTCGTGATTATCCTTGAAGCTTGTTACACAGGAACACTGATAGATGCTTTGAAAGGCCCTAATCGTTTAATCGTTACTAGCACAGATGACGCGCTTGCTTATTATAAAGATTTGGGTCGTACCTCTTTTACTCGCTTTTATTTTAACGATTTGCATCGTGGCGTTGATTACTGGGGTTCACAGCAATTTGTGGAAAATCATGTTTTCGCTCAACTGGGACAGCCCTTTAATCAACAAGCACCTCAATTAGAAGATTCCGCTGGTAATATCATAGCGCAAGATTTATGTTTGAATGGCTGTTATGGTCAAATGCCTGAACCAGTACTGACAGCAGAAAAAGCCCCTCGTTTTATTGTCAGTGAGGCTGTTGATTTGGTGGTTGACATTAATGATGGTAGTGATGAACCTATCCAAAGTGTTGGTGTCTTATGCAGTGCCCACAGTGATCGTCAAGATCGTATTTTAGGGGTATCAATGTCAGTCATCAGACCACAAGATACTCAGAAATACAGTGATCAGGGCTTTGAAACCACTGAATCACTTTTAATTGAAAATATAAGCAGAGGCGAAAATGGTAAATGGTTTACGCGCTTTAATGAATTTAGTGAACCAGGCGAATATAACTTTATCTTTAGGGCTGAATATAAAATTCGTAGTGGTAGAAGAACTGCCAGTGCGTTAAAACCGGTCTCCGTCGATTTTCAATCCTGTCAAACCCATGCTCATTATGATGTAGATGCCAAGACGTTGCACCTACCAGCGGTGAATATACCTAATGCGAGCACTGAAGATACGCTTTATCAAGCGGATTATGTTCTCACTCATCTTGATCCCATTACGCTTGAACTGAACTCGGATTCAATGGAAGAGATCAACGATGCTTATCCGGCTTGCCTAGCTTACTTCAATTCGAGTACGAACCGGTTGTATGTGCCGGCAATGGATATACCTAATATCAGTGGGGGAATGGATAGCTTCTACCTTGAATTAGAGCGTATTTCAGATGAATTACCCCATCAGTTTACGTTGGATTTATCAAGTATCAAAGTGATTGACTAAATAATGAGTACAATGAATGAGTACAACGGATCATGCGCCAATCTATTTATTATTTTCTTATGGTATGTGTTTTAACAACGTTACCAGGAAAATGGATCAAAGCCGATGAATTGGTATTTAAACCGGCTAACCCTTGTGTTGTGGTTGATCAAACCATTCAATTATCGGTGTCAGGTATCATTAATGACATTTTATGGCAAGTCGTGTCAGATGGGACAATTGAGGGTTCGCCGACAAAGCCCAGAGTGACGTACAAAGCACCTAATGAAGTTGGAGAATATCGGGTGCTTGCTATAGGTAAAAATCACACTGGGAAGATAAAATCAGATACCGTGTGGATAACCGTGTTATCCAAAACTGAAGCAAGCCAACGTCCTGAGTGTCAAATAACATCACTTCCTAAAACTGCTATTCTGATCCACACCAGCAATCTGGAAGAACATGTCATTTCAAGGGGACTTCATATCTATAATATTCTCAAAGCTCGTTTTTATGAGGAGGACGAAATTTATATCACACCCCTCAAAATGACTCTTGAAACAGCTTTTGAACAAGCTAAAAATCAAAGCCAAATTTCTAAGGAAAATGGTTTACCAGAAGAACCCTTAGTCGTCATCTTCATTGGTGAGAACCCACCCGAAAAATTAAGCGAATTGCTTGATGATTACCAAAAGGCAACGGAGAATAGAGTGGTGGTGATTATTGATGCACCCCATTCAGGAAAGTGGATAAATGCCCTGAAAGGCAAGAAGCGTGTTATCGTGACTAGCACCGATGATACTAACAATAATAATACTGGCATCAATGCCTTTACCCCATTTTATTTTGATCAATTACGCGGTGGTGCCAATTATTGGGATGCGTGGGAATTAGTCGCTAATAGATACGCCTATTCTAATGATCCGCAAAAACCGCAATTGGAAGATAATCAAGGGGGGGAATTGGCACAATCCTTACGTTTGAATAATTTTGGCGCATTGCCAGGACCCTGTCTTGACATACGATTGCCGGGTAATTGGGTCGTTGGTTCTGAATATAAAGGAAACTGTGAACCGCCTGATCCGAGATCATTTTGTGAAGAAAAAATGCAAGAAATAGATATGATTGCACCTTTTCAAAATGTTGGTTTTAATGTTTTTAATATTTTTCATGAAGTGAATAAACTACAATCTATTGATTTTATTGAAGTTTTAATTAAAAAAGCGGATTCCCGGCAACATCCTCTGACACTTAGACTTCACCAAAATGATAAGAACCAACAATGGCAA
>Ga0233403_10000285_pt1 | contig 23760 bp, 24 predicted proteins | sample Na_oxic_1_MG_FD_179866 | JGI IMG/M metagenome (GOLD analysis project Ga0233403, IMG submission 179866) | Seawater microbial communities from Saanich Inlet, British Columbia, Canada - Na_oxic_1_MG | ecosystem: Environmental > Aquatic > Marine > Inlet | place: Canada: British Columbia | collected...
AGTACGCGTCATATTCAAATTGGAACCCATTGAGACGATGAACTTGGAATTGTACCAATCAGCACTCTCATGGGCATCTGTTTGTTCACCCCACACTTCCGGTTCAGCCGGTGGCAGATCACTATACCAGTCGTAGAAGCTGAGCAAACTGGCACCCATTAATCCAATAAAACGAGAACCGGCTGCAAAACTCAATTGCGACATGGCCGGAATGGGGGAGAAGCCGACAATACGATCAGGCCCATATTTTTTAATGGTGTAAACATTGGCAGCTGAAATGATTTCTAACACTTCATGCCAATCTGAACGCCGAAATCCGCCTTTGCCGCGTGCTTGCTGATAGGTTTTGCGAGACTCTGGATTACTGACGATAGATTCCCAAGCCTCAACCGGATCAGTATACTTTTGACGGGCTTGCCGCCACAGGTCAACCAATGCACCGCGCACATAAGGATATCGCACCCGAATTGGGCTATAGACATACCAAGAAGCCGATATACCTCGTTGACAACCGCGTGGTTCATAAGGGGGTAAACTTTTATCTAATTTTGGGTAATCGACTTGCTGCATTTCCCAAGTGATAACCCCAGACTTCACATAAATTTGCCAAGAACAACCACCCGTGCAATTCACACCGTGCGTACTGCGGACAATGTTATCATGCTGCCAACGTGCGCGATAAAACGGTTCCCATTCGCGGGTTTTGGGGTCAACAATATCTTGAATCCAACTCATTTTTTTTATCTCCCAACCAAGGGTTTACGAACACCTGTCAATCGTTTTCTCCAGATGAGGTGTATGAGAATATAGAGGATAATAAATCCGAAAACACTGATCCCGCTGATGACGTAGTCCATCGGCGGTTTTTCAAGCAAGCTATCCGTTTTAGCAAAATAAGCCGCTAGGTGAGCCGCTTCGCTCTCAATAAGGGGTTGTTTTGAGAAAATACCTTGCATTGTCGGAAAGGGTAGACTGAGTAAAACAGGGGTTACCCCCATTTCTCCACCAAAACGTGAATACACCTTTGTTAAATCAGGCCCTAATGATCCTCCCCCTAACCCACCGACATCGCTGGTGCTGTGACAACTGATACAATGTGTACCCCCATTGGCCAATGATTTTTGCCCGGTAAATAACGTTCTACCAATAGCCGGATCGCCTGCCATTTTTGCAGGTTCTTCCGGTGTGGGTTGAACTTCCTCGGATTCACCACTTTTTAAAGCGATATAAGCGAGAACGTTTACCGCTTGTTTTTCCGTAATCCCAAAATTGGGCATAGGAATATTGTTGAATTTCTGTTTTAGTTCCGTTGCAATTGGATCGCCTTCGGCCAACATGATATCAGGCTGGATTATCCAGCGTTTCAACCAATCCGCCTCTCGCCGAGCGTTCACCCCTTTTAAATTGGGCCCAGCCCGCTTACCCTCTCCAATCGTATGGCAAGCCGCACAGTTCTTCTCATAAATCCCTTTTCCTTCCATAAGAGCCTTTTCGACTTCCGACAAGGAGAGTTTCGGTCCCTGTATTTTGGGTTCCGATACTGGCTTAGCCGCTGGTGGCTTGGCACTTTCAGCCGCTATGTAAGCCAAAATATTTTTGGCTTGTGCTTCTGAAAGTTCAGAATTGGGCATAAGAATATTGTTATATTCCTTTTTGAGCTGTAGCGCGAGCGCATCCCCCTGTGCCAACATTTTATCGGGTTCGACGATCCAACGCACCAACCAACTCTCGTCTCGCCTAGATGTCACCCCGATCAAATCAGGCCCTGCCAACCTTCCAGCACCAATTGTATGGCAAACGACACATTTTTGCTGATAAATCGTTTTACCCTTATCAGCGGAGGCTGAAAAAGCCGATTGAGGCAGCAGCCAAATCATTAATGAACATAAGAGTAAAAATAGAAACGCCTCTCTAGTCATTGCAGACCGAAAGTGTAAATGAGTTGTCATCATTAACGTTACCTCTATCGCTCAGACTTTAAGTACAAAATAAATTTCAGTTATCAGTGATGCCCGTTTTTGCAAGCAAAAACTGGGGCAAAGAACCGAATGTTCGCAAAGCTAAATCAGTTATCAATAGATTCTTATGCTGATATTGAGTGATTGAAGCCAACCGAAAATAGTGTTTCAGATTGATTGTCCAAGAGGGCAACCACAAAGAATTGTCTCTACAAGCACAATATTGTTTATTAGCACTGACAAAATGGTTTTTTTAAGCGATATGAAAATTATTTTGACATAATGCCTAAAGGCGATACGCGTATATTACAAACATCAAAAAAAGTGATTGAGACTCAAAATCCAATATTAACATTTATTAAATAGATATTATAAAATAATTATTATAACATTGGAAAGCAAAGTAGAAAAATTTTTTTGGGCTGTATATTATATAACAGCTATCAGCAATTAGAAATAATAGCACATATCAGAATACAACAAATTGACTTAAGATAAATGTCTTGGCTTTTTGTGTAAATGAGAACAAGTGTTTTGATTTGAAAGCTTGATGCTCCCACAAACTTCTGATTTTTATCAAGAAAAAATATTAATTCGTTTATCCTAGAAGTGGAAATCCCAATACCACCGGGGCTGAAAGCAATCCCACGCATTTTTGTGGTTGCACAATCCCTTGTACTTGCCCTTTCACCTAACAACTTGAAAGGGCATATTTAGATATCAAGCCAAATCAAAGATTTTGGATTAAATAATCAAATCAATCAGTCAACACTGTTAATTAGAATTAGCAAGCGTCTTTGTTCATAAAAATTATTTTTTGTTCTCATAAATGAGAAACGGCGTATTATAGAGAAATAGAGTTAAAATGCAACACAGTGTTGTAAATTTAATACACTTTTATTAACCTCACAATTCACGGTTTTTCTATAATCTCTTTACTAATCAAGTGATTAAATGAATTTATCAAAGTGCCAAACAAACAGACAGATTATATTTAACAATTAAATTAATCATAATAATAAATTACTATACTTATTAAATTTTGTATATTAAATTTTTTACAGTTGTTTTGTTTTCCGCACAGAGTTCACAGAGGAATATAGGATCAGGGAGGATATCGTCGTTATAAGGTGAGAAAATAAAATGAACAGTTGAAATTTTTGAACGCCAGCAACGCTTTTAATTGTTATGGAAAGCATTATTTTACGGTTACTGGGTATTGTCGCGGGGTTTATTAGGGATAGGCGGTGGGGTTGTGATTGTTCCGATGTGGGTGTGGGTTTTTCATTTCACGGCGAAATACCGATTGCTATAGATGTTAACATCAGTAAAACCCAAAAACTTCTTAAGTGAACCGAAGGTGGGCTACGCTAAATGTTCATTTTTATCATTTTGTTCAAAATTTCAAGAGTTCATTTATAGATTTCTGGCCTTGGGCAACTTGGGCAACTTAAACTGCCTTTCAGGCTTTCACGCTAATGTTTCGCTTCGCGAAACAACGCTGTGAAAAAGTTTTGCGCGCAAAAATTTTGCCTGAAAAGCATGGCACGATTTGTCGCTGCCCCCTTCAGAAAAATAATTTCACAATAAGGGCGAACGACAAGGGCGAACGACAAGGGCGAACACGCAAGGGCAGCCCTTTTGTGCGTGTTCGCCCTTTTGCTTTAACCATTAATCATTAACCATTAACCATTAAACCCTTCTTTTTAATTCTCTGCCGCACGGCTTCATATAAACAAACGCCTGTCGCGACAGAGACATTAAGGCTTTCCACTTTACCCAACATGGGAATACCTATTAATGTGTCACAGGTTTCTCGCGTTAATCGGCGTAAACCGCTTCCTTCTGCGCCTAAAACCAATGCCATCGGCCCCGTTAAATCGGTTTCAAAAAGACTGGTTTGACTTTCGCAGTCGGCCCCGACTAGCCATACACCTTGTTCTTGTAACCATCGTAACGTTCTGGCCAAATTACTGACTTGGATTAAGGGCACTGTGTCTGCCGCGCCACAGGCGACAGCGTATACGATTGCCGTCAATTTACAAGCTTGGTTTTTGGGCACTATCACGGCATGAATACCTGTCGCATCTGCTGTTCTTAAACAAGCCCCCAAATTATGGGGATCTTGCACTTCATCAAGCACTAAAAAAAACGGGGGAACGGTTAACGAATTGAAGACATCGGCAAGATCAGTTTGCGTTTTGGCGGAAAGCGCCTTGCAGCGAATGACAATGCCTTGATGATGCCCATTTTCAGTTAAATTATCTAAGGTTTTTTTCGGCACTGCCTGAATCGCTAAACCTTGTTGTTGAGCTTGCTTCAGTAAAGCCTGTAATCTCTCATCATGGCGTTCCTTAAATGCCCAGATTTCAACGACGCGACTGATGTCATTTTTAAAAACTTGTCGCACCGCTTGTAGGCCGAAAATTTGTTCATATTGTTGTTTTTTCAATTTGATGAGAACCTTTTTGATTCGACAAGCATGATATTGAGAAAATGACAAACATTTATGTTGTACGCCTATTTATCTAGTTCACCCTTTTTTGGGTAAACAGATGTCTAAAAAATTTCAATGATTTTAAAAACAACATAACAAGGGATTGTCGCTTTTTAATACCTTTCCCCATTTCCCTTATGTTGAAAAATTGATTGAAAGCGGTAACATGACTTGTTGTGATAGGATGATGTTCTTTTTGATACTGATTAATCCACATTTTAATTCTCTGAGAAATCTCAATGTTCTCATCTTCTTTATTCTTGATTTTATAAGAGAAAAAATCAAGTAAATGGTAAGGTTCAGCATGACTAAACACGGCCCAAGTGATTTGAGACAGTTCATTTCGAGATAAGGATAAATCGCGACATTTTAACTCTAGCTTGATTTCATCGTGTGTGAGTTTAGGTAATCGTTTTTTTTCTAAATTTAACCCTGAATAACAAGGCTTTTTACCCTTAATAAACATCATGCATTGATCATACGGTTGAGTCGTTACACAGAGTAATGAGATTTTAGATTGATATTTGAGGCTATTTAACTGATTAAAAAAATGAACATCAAATTTTTTGTCAAGGTAGGCATTGTTCAGCAATTCGTCAAAATTATATAACAAGATGATGATATGTTGACCTGTTTTTTTAAGCCTGAGAATTAACTCTTGTAATTCTGTAGGACTTTTTCCCTTGTTATCAGCTTGTTGCCAAAGTATCTGAATTAATCCCTTATAATTATTTTTATATTTAACGATGTCAGCCGAAAGTATTTTGACATGCCTTTTTTGAGTCTTTTTGATATCCTCTAAAAGCCGCTTTCTACCTTGCCCAATTGTGGCAATCAGATTAATCAAAGTACCCTCTTGTAATGTCTTAATCAGGGTGTTCGTAAAAAAAGGACGTAAGTTGTGTGAATCACGAGTAGTCATTTCAGTTATCAGTTATCAGTTATCAGTTATCAGTTCATTGCGAGCGTGTTTGTAGGCAAAAACTGGGTAAAAAATCGGTTGTATTTAGGGTTAAAGCAAAATTCGACGAGACGAGTTGTTTTCGCAAGGGCGCATTCCCAAAAAAAGGGTCATTTTGCTTTCATAAATTTTGCGGCCCGCTGGGAATGCATGTCATTTTGCGGCCCGCTTTTAGTGAATGTCATTTTGCGGCCCGCTGGGAATGCATGTCATTTTGCGGCCCGCTTTTAGTGAATGTTATTTTGCGGGTCGCCAAGATTGATAATGTTTTTTGCCCCAGTTTTTGCGCGCAAAAACTTTTGCGTAAAACCCTTTTTTTGGGAATGCGCCCTTTTCGCAATAGGCTTTAAAGCTTTACAGCTTTTGGGATTAACGCTTATGGGCTTTAGCCCATGTCTAAAAAAACTTATGGGGTAAATATAAAAGTTGACATCGTGAGTAAGATAAGATTGTGTTATAAACAGAGGTACGCCTGAATCTTACAAATCAAAACTAAAAATAATCCGCATTTTTCAATTTAACTCATTATTTTTTATACTAAAAACTAATAATATGCAGTATATGTGCCAATTATTGATAATAATGAGAGAGGATTTATTCAGGAAAGGGGAAGGGGTTCGTGGCAAACTTTTGCCGCGAAAGAAGGAAGGGTATACTTATACTCAACGAGGTAATAAACTTAACTTTTTTAAAAATGAGTTTAGGGAATTGTAGGGTGGGTAACGTGTTTTTGTTGCCCACCAAATCGATATCAAAAAGTTTTTCACATTTAGCTTCGCTGGCCGAAGGCCAGCGAAGCTAAATACAGTTTTGCGCGCAAAACTTTTGCGTGAAAAGCTATGCCCATGTGCAGTATAGCATCGTCATAAAGTCGCTATTACTAAAATTTGACAGACAGCCAACAGCTTTTAACCGTTTTTGCGTGCAAAAATTTTAGCGTGAAAAGTGAAAAGACAGCCAACAGCTTTTCACGCCAAAGATTTTGCGCGCAAAATCTTTGGCGTGAACCGAAGGTGGGCTACGCTAAAAGCTGTTGGCTGGGTGGTCTGATCATTTTCGCTTTACTGCACTAGATAAGATAGTTGGTGGGCAGATAGGTGACATAAGGTATCGATGGATTGTTTGAACCCAATGATGTGATGCTGCTACGACGGTACGAACTCGTTCTTTAACTCCCAGCAAGCTGGCATTATTAAGCAAGTGAATTTCAAAACGTTTATTGATGCTAGTTTTTATAACAATTTCTCTGATAGAGGAGAGATTCAAAATGTACGAAACCAATAGAAGTCAATATTTAAGAAAAGTTTATGCTTAAACGAATTTACATTGATAATTTTAAATGTCTAGTCAATTTTGAATTGACGGTTGATTCGATGAATTTATTTCTTGGGGCTAATGGCACTGGAAAAACAACATTGTTTTTGGCTTTGCTCAAACTTCAACAATTTATTGTTGAAAGTCAAACCGTCACCGAACTTTTTAAATCGACTGATTTAACGAAATGGCAAGATCTTTCAATTCAAAGTTTTGAATTAGAAATAGCAGGGAATGGTGGCGTTTATAAATATTCACTGAATATTGAACACCAGCGAGAACAAGAACGTTCAATAATGCAACAGGAACGTTTATGGTTCGATGATCAACTCTTATTTGATTTCAATATTCATGAGGGTGCCGGCATGGCGCAACTCTACCATGATGATTATACGGATGGTCCAAAATATCATTTTGATTGGTCACGCTCTGGCATTGCCGCCATCCAAGAAAGATTAGATAACAAAAAGCTGACTTGGTTTAAAAAACGTATTGCACAATTTTTGATAGTTCGTGTCAACCCCACTCTGATGATTTCAGAAAGCCGCCGAGAAGATACGAACCCTACTTGGGAAATGTCAAACTATGCGGCTTGGTTTAGGTATTTATCCCAAGATCAAGGGACTATTTTCAAATTGACTCAGGAATTACGTGAAATTTTACCCGGTTTTGAAGCTTTTAAGATTATTTCTTATGGTAAAACGAAAATTCTTTCAGGCGGTTTTTTTAATCAATCTGATCAGGCTATTTATTATGAATTTGATGAATTGTCTGATGGACAACGTGTTCTAATCGCATTATATACATTATTATATTGTATGCCTAATGCGGATTACACTTTATGCCTTGATGAGCCAGAAAACTTTTTAGCTTTACCAGAAATTCAACCTTGGCTTGATAAGCTTTATGATCAATGCGAGGATAATCGCGCACAAGCGTTATTGATTTCTCATCATCCTGAAATCATTAACTATTTGGCGAGTGATACCGGTTATTGGTTCAGCCGTCAAAATAATGGCCCGGTGCGTACGGGGCGTGTGACTGATGAAAATGATACGGGTTTATCCATTGCTGAGTTGGTAGCACGGGGTTGGATTTATGAAAACTAGTCGCCACCAACCACCACAAGTTGTTATTTTATGTGAAGATAAAACGCATTATCATTTTGCTCGAAAATATTTGCAATGCCGTGGTTTCAAAAAAATCAGGAAAAAAATGTCTTCTGAAGGTAGAGGTTCTGGTGAGCAATATGTGCGTGAACACTATGCACAGGAACTTAAAGCTTATCGGAGCCAAATGAATCACCTCAATATTGCCTTAGTTGTTGTGATTGATGCTGATATGAACAGTATAGAAGAACGCATCAAATCTTTAGATGACCAAAATTCTGAAAATCCACGTTCAGATATCGAAAAAATTGCGATCTTTGTACCAAAAAGAAATATTGAAACTTGGTTTCACTATCTGGACGGACTTGATTCTGACGAAAAGACGGACTATAAAAAGTCTTATAAAAATGCTTCCCCTAGTCAGTTTGCTCAAAAATTGCACAAAGAAATCTGTTCTCAAGGCCTTCCAGATGATGCCCCACCTTCTCTATTTCATGCCTGTCAAGAATTAAAAAAGTTACAAATTGACTAAACATCGTCTCGAAACACAATAAACGTAGGGTGAATGAGTGGAACATCATCTTGCATTTTGATTTTGTTTGATTATAACGGTTTGCTGTATGATGCTATCGTTTATACACCCTACAGATAGTGAGCAGTGGTGGGCAGCAAAAACACGCTACCCACCATTTCACGCTAAAGTTTCGCTTCGCTAAACTTTAGCGTGAGCCGAAGGCCAGCGAAGCTAAATACAGAAATATTAAAAATAAAAATCAGCGCCAATCATGACAATCAGTGAGCAGTGGTGGGCAGCAAAAACACGCTACCCACCCTACAGAAAATGTTAAAAGATTTATGCGTACCTACTTAAGTAGCGTTTCTGATTGAGAATTGAACTAATAAGATAAGTCAGATTGTCGCTCCTGCGACAGGTTAAATCCACAGTAGATCGTTACCAGCATACCTTGTATACCGACAACCGTGAACATGAGCAATTGCAACACAATTGAGTAAGCAACAGCCTGTGTTTTGTCAATATCGTATAGCCCTAAAGCTAAGACGCAGGCAATTTGATAAATGCCAATATAACCGGGTGCAGAGGGTAAAGAGATGCCGAGTAACAAAAAAACGCCAACTGTCAAGGCAGCTTCAAAGGGTAAATCCCATCCAAAAGCGGCCATAATTTGCCACATCCAAAAATAATCCAATAAAAAAATGGATATCGTCAGCAGTAATGTCACCAATAAATTGTGGACTTTACGAAAGCTTTGGATACCTTCTAGGGCATGTAATAGCCATTCTTGCAAACGCGGTTGCCATTTACCTTTTGTTACCCTGCCTTGCACAAAGGCATGTAAACGATCTGCCAAAACGATTAATAAGATTAATCCTAGCGTGGCAACAATAAAAACACCAACAATGCTTCTACCAATATTGGGATCAATCTTCTGTCCATGTATCCAAAGAATCAATAGCACGAAGAGTCCCATCACAATGGCATCCAGCATTCTATCAATCACGGCACTGCTAACCGCTCGCCCGATAACAAGTGGTGCAAAATGATGAATCGCTACAATACGTAGCACTTCACCTGCTCGCGCAGGATAAATCATATTCCCCAAGTAACCGATATTAGCGGCTTGCCAAAAATGTTTAAATTTTGACACTGGCATATCGGCCACTAAAGTCCAACGCAGTGAACGCAAGCTAATAATGACGACAATGATTAGCCCAGCGAACAAAATCTCTAATGGGCGAATGGTTTTCAGGGTGTTAAAAAAAGCTTGCCAATCCAAGTGTGAAAATACGATAACTAATAGGATCAGACTGATCAAAGTACCCAATATAATCAAAAATCGTTTTGATTTCATATTGTTAATTATTTTTTCAAATTGATGAGTTAAGCTGGCGAACACGATCAGGCTGCCCCTACAGCCAGCCTCTATTGAGATTATAATGACAACCCCTTAATTAAATGCCTATAACTCGTTCTTCAAGTTTTTTGTAAGTTCTTGGCTAAAAACTAAATAACTTTAAAAATCAATGAGTTGTATATTTTAACGCTCAAAAATAGGGCTTAGCAAAGCCTGCCGAACATCAAAAACTTGAAGATCGAGTATAACTATAATTAATCACTAAAATGCCTACAACTTATATTCTAAATGCACCCGTTATAACGGCTTATGGAGAATGGCAATTTAACGGCCCTTTGAGTGTGCATGAAGCACAAGAGGTTTTACGCGATGGTTTTGTTTCCGCGATGGGCCATCAAGGTACAGCAGAATTATTATCAACTGTATTAGATATCATTGTTCCTACAAATCGCATCAGTATCGAAATGCAGCCCGGTGATAAAGCCCTAGTATTTCGCTTAAAACAGCGTATGGAAGAAGGCAAAGTGTTTAGCAAAGCAGAAATTGCACAATTGCCTTTTGAATTAGGTTTATTAACACGGATTCGTTGAGAAAGAGAGACTGATTTTTTCCCCAATTCAACCCCTTCGGGCTTAAGCCAGTTTGAAAAAGGGGTTGAGTAAATTTTCCGGATTGAAAAAATGCTTGGAGGGTGTAAAGATGATAAAAGCGATAATCTCCATCAGCGCCATGTTGATGACACTGAATACTTGGGGGCAAGAGGAAAACTACCTTGAAGGCATCAGTATTTTAGGAAAAGAAAAAATCGCTTATTTCGTAATTGGGGGAAACAACCTTTCTGTTCATGAAGGTGAAAAAATTCTTCTGAGTGAAAATGAAGCACAAGGCATTTGGCAAGTCGTCCGCATAGAGGCAAGCAGTGTGCTATTAAAAACGAAAGCAGGGATAACGAAAGAATTTCGCCTTGAGAGTCGAGTGCATCAAAAAACAGAAAAAACGGCAGATGAGTCACAAGAGGCAGAGGAAGAAGTAGAGACGCACGGCAGTGCGTCTCTACAGCCAAAATCTCGCACAGTGCAGACTCCCTTTGGTCATTTCACCATCCGAGAAGAAATGCCCTTTTCCCAGGCACCGCCATTATCTGAAAAACCAACTCTGGCAGAGGAGGACGTGCCTCTGGGTCATCACATCGTGCGAACACCCTTTGGAGACTTTATAGTCAAAGATAAAGAGTAGTTGCCTTAAAAAAAACAGTCCGTAGGGCTTAGCACCTGTAGAGACGCGATGCATCGCGTCTCTAAAGATGGGGAACGTCATGAACTCATAAACTCCTTAACTCCTGCAACGCCTTCATGAATCATAATGAACTGAGGCGCTTCTCATCGGGCAGAGTAATATTAAGTTCTAAAACCTCATACTCTCCCTCTTTTTCTACATGCACTTTGATGTGTTCATCTTCAATTGCAACGTATTTTCTGACCACTTCTAGCAATTCTCGTTGCAACAAAGGTAAATAGTCAACTGTATTGGGATCACGTATTTTTAGGAACCCCAGGTTCCACCTGGGGCTATTCACATTCAACCCCTTCGGGGTTGTTTAACTTATGCTTCAGTACTTATTCCAGAGACGCTTCGAGATCGCGTCTCTACGCTTGCAACGCCTTCATGAATCATAATGAACTGAGGCGCTTCTCATCGGGCAAAGTAATGTTGAGTTCTAAAACCTCATACTCTCCCTCTTTTTCTACATGCACTTTGATGTGTTCATCTTCAATTGCAACGTATTTCCTGACCACTTCTAGCAATTCTCGTTGCAACAAAGGTAAATAGTCAACTGTATTGGGATCACGTAGGCGGCGTTCATGGGCAACGATAATTTGTAAGCGCTCCTTAGCAACCGTAGCCGTTTTTTGCGGTTGTAAAATGCGAAAGTAATCAAAAATTCTCATGTTAATTTCCGAATAAACGGGTCAAAAAACCTTTCTTTTCGCGGGATGGTGGTTCCTCACCCAGAAAACGTGCGACGACATCAAGATAAGCTTGTCCTGCATCACTATTTTTTTCAAGCACAACGGGAATACCAGCATTGGAAGCTTGCAACACAGAAGGTGATTCAGGAATAATCCCGACAAGCGGAATCGCTAGAATCTCTTGTACATCTTCAACACTCAACATATCACCAGTGTTAACCCGTTTCGGTGCATAACGTGTGACTAATAAATGTTCTTTCACTGGTGGCAGATTTTGCACCGCACGCCGAGTTTTACTGGATAACATGCCAATAATACGGTCAGAATCGCGCACCGAAGACACTTCTGGATTCGTCACCACTAAGGCTTCATCGGCAAAATACATTGCCATAATCGCACCATGCTCAATGCCAGCAGGCGAATCGCAGATGATAAATTCAAAGCGTTTTTTTAACGCTTCCAACACCCTTGCGACACCTTTCATGGTGAGCGCATCTTTATCGCGAGTTTGTGAAGCGGGTAGAATAAACAAACTTTCAACACGTTTATCCTTGATGAGTGCTTGATTTAAGGTGCCCTCGCCATTTATGACGTTGACAAAATCATAAACAACACGGCGTTCACAACCCATCACTAAATCAAGATTCCGCAACCCAACATCAAAATCGAGCACGACAGTTTGATGTCCGCGTAAGGCTAAGCCGGCTGAAAAAGCAGCACTTGTCGTTGTCTTACCAACACCACCTTTACCGGACGTAACTACAATAATCTTGGCCAATCTTTTTTCCGCCCTTCAATAATGAAAAATGAAAAATGAAAAATGAAAAAATGGATTTTAGGTTGTTTCTACAAACCAGTGGTGAGCAAATGTTTGGTATGATTTGAGATCAAAACAAATATTAAAGTGCCCATTTGCCCACCCAATAACTACAACTGATTAAAGCGGTTCAATTTTTAATGCATTTTCTGCCAAATAAATTTGTGCTGATTTATTCCGTAATGCCTCTGGTAAATCTTCATTGACTTGATATTGCCCGGCTATGGAAAGGAGTTCAGCATCAAGATGTTGACAGAAAATTCGGGCATCAGTGTCCCCATTGACACCTGCCAATGCACGTCCACGTAAGATGCCATAGACATGAATATGCCGATGTGCCAAAATTTCAGCGCCATGACTCACAGTAGACAATACAATTAAATCACCTTGGAGTGCAACCACTTGTTGCCCTGAGCGAATGGGTTGCGTGATAATTTTTGTCATAGAAGGCGCTGATGCTTCAACCGGTTCTGGCTCCGTATAAGATGTTTCAACCTGTTCAGGCTCTGTATAAGATTTTGAACGTTGCTGTTTTGTATCCGTTAAGATGCCTAGATTCACACTTCGTGCCGTTTCATGTTGCAGTGGATTACCGCCACGCACCGCAACTGGAATTAAACCATAGCGACGCATTAATCCAACTAATTCAGGTAAGTCCACACTCTTATCGTCATCATCAGCTTGTTCATCTTGCACAGCATGGAGATCAATAATGACCGGTGCATTTTGAAAAAAGCCAGGTGCTTTAGAAATTTTTTCAGCTAACTGTTCGGCAATTTTTTCATTATCATGATCAAGCAAATGCAAGACCATGAGCGTCAAGAGATTACCTTTAAATTCAAGTGCAGGCGCACCATAAGTAGGAGAAAGGCTAGGCATGGGCGCTAATCTCATGAAAAATGGAAAATGTGCCAAAGCTATTGCGAAGGATGCCAGCTTTGGATAATTGTTTTTCTTAGCGTTGTTTTTGCGCGCAAAAACGGGTTAAGTGAAATTGTTTTTCACATTTCACGCAAAAGTTGCGCGCAACTTTATTTCACGCTGAAGTTTCGCGGAGCGAAACTTCAGCGTGAAATGTGAAATACAGTTTTGCGCGCAAAACTTTTGCGTGAAATTGTTAATTGTTAATTAGCCGATTTAGAAAATCGGTCAATAAACTTTTTAAATTTATTGATTATATTAACAAAATACAAGCGTTTTATTGTTATTAGGAATACGAACGTTTATTTTTTTGATTATACTTTTATGTATTTCACGCAGCAAAGTGAAGCTTCGCTATACTTCGCTGCGTGAAATGGTGGGTAACGTGTTTTTGTTGCCCACCTCATTAAAAAGTTTTCGCTTTAAGAAGTTTTGCGCGCAAAACTTCTTAAAGCGAAGTTTGTTACCACGCTAAGTATATAATGGATGAAAGTTAATAGCCTATCAAATACGCCAACCCCGCCACCGTTTCCGCCTTTTTCATATCACTTTCCCGAGGTTGCACCAAAGGCGATTCACATTTGCCTGAAAACATTCAGGGCTTGGTATGTTGATAGACTATCAACTTTCATCTGTTATAATCAGTATTTATTTTACCTGAAAAAGAGGCGCACAATGGAACTCAATCTACTCTTTCAACGTTTGAACGATATGCGAAGCAAAACGGATACGCTTAGGGGGTATCTTTGACTATACAACAAAACAGGAACGTTTGACTGAAGTCAATCGAGAACTTGAAGACCCAGAACTTTGGCAAAATCGGGAACGGGCACAAGCCCTTGGGCGAGAACGGGTTGCCTTAGAAAAAGTCGTGCATACCATTAGGCAACTCGATACCGGCCTCCAGGAAGGCAGCGAGTTACTCGATTTAGCACAGCAAGAGCAGGATAATGATACAGTCAACTCAGTATGTCAAGATATAGAACGCTTGGAGCAGCGAATCTCACAACTTGAGTTTGACCGTATGTTTTGTGGGGAAATGGACGCACATAATGCGTTTTTAGATGTCAAATCGGGTTCAGGTGGCACAGAGGCGCAAGATTGGGCTGAGATGTTATTGCGTATGTATTTACGCTGGGCTGAAAAACGGGATTTTAAGACAGAAATCATTGACTATTCGGCTGGTGAAGTGGCCGGCATTAAAAATGTCACGATCAATGTCACAGGCCCTTATGCTTACGGTTGGTTACGCACCGAAATAGGCGTACACCGCCTCGTGCGTAAATCGCCCTTTAATGCGAGCAATCAGCGTCATACCTCATTTGCGGCCGTATTTGTGGCACCCGAAGTGGATGATGATATTGATATTGATATTAACCCAACTGATTTACGCATAGATGTTTACCGTGCCAGTGGGGCAGGTGGGCAACATGTCAATCGCACAGAATCAGCGGTACGCATTACCCACTTACCCACCAACATTGTGGTGCAATGTCAAAATGATCGTTCTCAACACAAAAACAAAGCAACCGCAATGAAACAACTTAAAGCGAAATTGTATGAACGAGAAATGCAGCAACGTCTCATAGAACAACAAGCGCTTGAAAACACAAAATCGGACATTGGCTGGGGCAGTCAAATTCGCTCTTATGTGCTTGACAAATCGCTCATTAAAGACTTACGCACTGGCATAGAAACAAGCAATACACAGGCCATCTTAGATGGTGATTTAGATAACTTTCTTGAAGCCAGTCTTAAAAGTGGTTTATAAAAAAACATAAAAACTTTGTGGGGGCAATCCCTGTGGTTGCCCTTGAATTGCTTTCCCACGATGGTGAACCCGTACATAAATGATGGATATTTTCCAAACACTCAGGCAGAACAAAAACGAATATGACAACTGCCATCATTGCTGACGATGAAGCACCGCTACAAAGCTATCTTAAAAGGTTATTGGCGACTTTATGGCCGACACTTGAAATCTGCGGCGCGGCAGTTAATGGCTTAGAAGCTTTGGAATTGATACAAACTCAACAACCTGATATTGCATTTTTGGATATCCAAATGCCAGGCATGACGGGATTAGAAGTGGCTGCACAACGGCATAGTGATTGTCGCGTCGTATTCATTACGGCCTATGATCACTATGCGATTGACGCGTTTGAAAAGGCGGCGGTAGATTATTTGTTAAAACCAGTGACTGAAGAGCGTTTGCAGAAAACGATTGAACGTTTACAACAGCAATTGAGTGAAAAACATTCGGTGGATTTTCAATCCTTGCTGACACACTTAACGAGAGAAGTACAACAATCCCCCAAAGCCTATCTCCAATGGTTAAAAGTCGCCATCAGAGATGAAATTTACATGTTGCCAGTTGATGAAGTGGATTATTTTCAAGCGGCCGATAAATACACAACGGTTGTAACAGCGGAACGGGAATGGTTGATTAAAACGCCGATTAAGGCCCTTGAAACGGCCTTAGATCCAAATGCGTTTTGGCGCATCCATCGCAGTACGATTGTACGAGTAGCTGCCATTGCCCGTGTCAGCCGCGGTTTTCAAGGCCGTTATCTGATTGAATTACATCATCACAAAGAAACACTGACTGTTAGTAGGGCTTATATTCATCGTTTTAAGCATATGTAAAGTAGAGATGCGATGCCTCAAAAAACGTACGTTTTTCGTTCTAACTTTAGTTTGCTGTTTTTCGTTCCAACGGCATTATCAATCAATCGCATCAAGGCAAAATAAATTTGGTTTGAAAAGCGAATCAAAGCAAAATAAATTTGGTTTGAAAAGCGAATCAAGGCAAAATAATAAATTTTGCACGGAAATTACGTCAAAGCAAAATAAATTTGGTTTGAAAAGCGAATCAAGGCAAATTTTGCACGGAAATTACGTCAAAGCAAAATAAATTTGGTTTGAAAATCGGGTGAAAGCAAAATAATTTATGTTATATTTAAAACCGAAAACGTATACCAGCACTGAGTGTGTTGATTTTGAGCGTAGTGTCATCAAAAATCCACTCTGAACGCAAACTAATGTAGGGCGTTATGTTGCCCTTGTACTCAGGTTCCCACCCCAAATTGGTAACAATGCCGAATGGGTTATCAGTATTATCACCCATCCCTAAGTAACCGATTGTTCCGATGCCCATATTCAAAAATTCAAACGGTTTTTTTTCCAACACAATGCCAACAGCTAAATATTCTGTATCAGGCTTATCATCCTGTCGAGCATAAGCATCAATATAAGACACCTCTAAGCCATAAGATTTGTTACCGCCCGCACTGAGCATAAAACGGGAACCGATAAGAGTCGATCTGCCACTCGTGCCTTCTCCAGAAGCATTGGTATACCCCATACCTAAATGGGGCCGTATCAATATCCCATTTTCTGCCCAACTTGGAACCGATAGCATTGATAAAACCGCGATACCCATACAACGTATCACGAAAGGCTTGGCAATCATTGCGTTTTTCATCGTTTATGTACCTCGCACTGTGTTAATTGGGCTTGAATACCATCCAGTAAATATTGAGTAATGGCAGGATCGTGGCTAAAATGCCGAAAACCAACCAAATTTGTCCTAAACGCCAATAGAGATCAGGGATGACACCGTTTTCAGAAAATTGTTTAGCCATTTTGGCTTGTTTGATTTGAACGGGAATCAGCACGAGTACCCAAATCACACCAGAAAGAATAAACAGCCAATATCCCCATGCCAACCAGCGTATGCTCAGGTAGTCCATGTTATGGAGTACAGCATTGCCAATACCAGTTGCAACAATGAGTATGACTCCTCCCAAAGTAAAAACATAATCAGTTAAAGTCACTTGGCGTTGTGCAAAAGCGATGATAACGGGATTTCTCGTCCGATCAGCCATAAACTTCCACCATGCGGTTACGATAATATTACCGAGAAAGATAACCGCGCCGAGAATATGTAAGCTTTTCAAAATCAAATAGGTATTATTCAATATCGGCTCCTTTTTTAAGATCATTCATATATAGCGTTTTCCGATTTTCTTTCAGTACAAAGGCGAATCAATCATAAAAATTTGATAGAACGCTGATATGTCACGCAAAAGTTTTTGCGCGCAAAAACTTTTGCGTGACATACTGATTGTCATGATTTACGCTGATTAATATTAATCATATTAATCATGTTTAAGATCAATCTGACCCAGACAAAAATCCGTTTATACCGTTAATCTGTTGTACTCATTAATAATAAATGGTGCAAGAGTTTATTAAGATATCGCAATAATAGCCTATCGAAAAACGATGAAATGAAAAAAGAGGGGATGAATTGCAAATAGGGGGAATCAACAGACTTTTTATTTAATGGAATCACTGTAGCGTGTTCGCCCTTTTTGAGAGAACGAATTTATTATGAAGAAAGCAACAGATCGTTATGATGCAGCCTTCGGCTGTTTTTTAGGCGCTTGTGTAGGAGATGCAGCCGGTGCCGTGCTAGAGTTTATCGGCTATCAACCCTCCAATGCCGAAGTCAAAGAAGCCATGACAATGCCTGGCGGCGGCATATTGGGCGTTGCGAGTGGACAAATTACGGATGATAGCGAACTCGCCTTGTGTTTAGCCCAAGCCTTGGCAACAGAGCGAGATTTTAATCTGGAACACATTGCCCTCAAGTATGTTGAATGGATTAACTCACATCCTTTTGACATGGGCATGACAACCCGCCATGCCTTAGGCTGTTTTAGGCAGGCAAAATGGCAAACCATAATTAAAACAGAAGGTTATGCGGTAGCCATGACACAAGCTGCAAAGCAACACTGCATGGCATCCAAAGCAAATGGGAGTTTGATGCGGATCGCACCATTAGGGATTTGGGGGAGTCGTTTGGATGACAATGAATTAGCGCAATGTGCGATCAAAGAGTCAAGCCTTTCACATCCGAATGACAGTTGCTGTCATGCCGTAGCGTGTTACGTCATCGCGATTGCCAGTTTGATTGAAAATCACGGGGATCGCGTCAAAGCCTTTAATCGTGTCATACGTTGGGCAAACCAAAACGCCAATCAAGAAGTCCGACGTTGGTTACAACAGGCTAAAAATAATGTTGATGTGCCGTATCACCCCCAAGTGGGTTTTATCAAGATCGCCTTTATTCATGCCTTTAGACATCTATTACTGGGTACATCTTATCAGGATGCCATTCGCGAAACCTTGTCTGGTGGCGGCGATACGGATACCAATGCATGTATTGTAGGCGGTTTAATTGGCGCGGCTGGTGGAGCTTCTGATATACCCGATGATCTGAAAATCGCCGTGCTGCACTGTGATACAAAACAAGGACAACATCCACGCCCTGCTTTTTTGCGCGCCACTCAATTACCAAAACTAACTCAACGTCTACTGGATGCTCAGGTTTAAAAAGAATTTTGGGCCGTAGGGGCGAACCTACGTGTTCGCCCTTATTTTTGTGGATTTCTTGGGTTTATTGAACATGTAATAAGAGACAGCGCCGAATAGGGAGCCACTAACCACTGCAACAGCTACAACAGGATGAGCTAGAATAATGGGTTTAAAACAGCATTCCCAGAAAGGCGGATAGCTTGTGGGTATATAAGCTTTGACAGCACTGATAATTTCGGGTTCTAATGCCATAAACATTCTCCTGTTTATAAAATCAGGGTGGATTACACCTAATTTCAAATAATGATTTTCAAAAGTTGCCCAAAAATGATTTTTTGGAACATCTATAGCAGGTGCTAATTTACACCCGACAAACATTCAGGCAAAAGCGAAACTTTTGCCTGAAATACAGATTTAGCCCAACAGCTTACTGAGAGCCTTCAATAATTCATCTTTCTTGACTGGCTTGACCAAATATTCTTTAGCACCTGTCATCTTGCCCCAAGCACGATCAGTTTCCTGATCTTTGGAAGACAGTAAGATAATGGGAATGGATTTGGTTTCATCTGCCTTGTGAATCTTGCGAGTGGCTTTAAAACCATCTAAACCAGGCATCACAATATCCATCACAATCAGATTTGGCTGGAGTTCTGTAGCCTTTTTTATGCCTTGTTCACCATCTGAAGCTGATGACGTTTTATGCCCTTGTTCTTCCAAAATCTTTTTAATGGTAGCGGTATCTGTGGGCGAATCATCCACTATTAATATATGGGCCATCACTTGACTCCTACTTGTTTTTGTCGCTTGAACAATGCGAACTTTTTAATTTGATTTAAAACTGGCAGGCGGTTGACGGCCTACCAGGGATTCCAAATAATACAACTCGTCATCAGTATGAGCCTTCATGGTATCAGAAGCAATCGCTGTATTATGGGCATCATGGCGACTGATAGAATAAGCCTTATGATAAGCTGCATTAACCGGTTTGATCTGTCGATTACTGCCATGGGTGATAATTTCGGTATCACCATAGCAAGTACAGAAATAGGTATTATTTGGGTTAGTCTCAAGAAATAAACCCGTGCCGCGTATTCCAATTGTCGCCGTTTGCGTTTCAATCACCCTGTTACCATCACGCTTGCCAAAAACGCCTAACAAGCTACCACTGATAAGGCGCATCGCATTGACAATACTAAAACCCGGATTATAACGTAAGCGTAGAATTGAACGCGCACCGAGCTTGAAGACATCGTCACCAATCACAAAAATCACTTGACTGTTAGCACCCGTTTTAACAATATCACCCGGTTTAATAACCGTATTTAAAGTAGCAAGTACACTATTAACCCAAACTTGCCCCTGCATTGTACGAATGACACTCGCATAACTGAATTCTGGCATCAATCCCAACAAGGTGGCTGATGCAGATACCGCTAAAAAACGTCTACGTGAAGAATTGAGTTGATCATTTGGCATCATGATATCAACCTGTTGTTTAATTTTTTGTTTAAATCAAAAAATAATGATCTATAAATATAAAGAAAGGCGAGCTGATTTTTAGAATTGATTAGTAAAATTCTTGCTCTTCACTTTACCCTTAAGAAATATCACATGCGCTTTGGCATTGCCACTTGTCCAAATCATATTAGTGCCTGATAAAGAATCAAGTCCAAATATTGAACCAATACCCGTTTCCACACTACCGCTAGTCACTTTCGTAGGCTCACCTAAAATAGCAATGACTTCTTCTTCCGTCATACCTTTTTGAATCTTAACGAAATCACTATAAGTCAAAGGCTGAGTCGCACAACTACTCAAAAAAACAATCAACATCAGCAATATCATTATAGATTTGTATAAATGAAAAAACATCGGCCTCTCCTGTCAAAATCGTTGCCAGTATTTGAATTATTAAACAATAATTAATCAAACAACACAAGCAAATTGTCAATTGTCAATTGTCAATTATCAATTATCAATTATCGACATTAATGATAGAACGCTGATTAACACTGATTAATTATGTTAATCTTTAATCAGCGTTTCACGCTAAAGTTTCGCTTCGCTATACTTCGCTGCGTGAAAATCATGACAATCAGTCTCATCAGCGTTCTATCCAATCCATAACTAGAAAGCGTATGTTTAAAACACCTCAATCTCTCATCTCATCTCGCACAGTATTGCTCACCGGTTGTTCAAGTGGCATAGGATATTGTGTAGCACACGGCCTCAAAAAGCGAGGTTATTCAGTATTGGCAACCGCACGTCGGCCCGAAGATGTCGCCCGTTTACAACAAGAAGGCTTAGAAAGTTTCGTTTTAGATTTGAACGATTCGCAATCCATTATTGAAGCAGTACAAACTATATTAGCGCGTACTAATGGACGAATTTATGGTTTATTTAATAACGGCGCTTATGGACAACCTGGCGCAATAGAAGATTTAAGTCGTGAAGCCTTGCGTCAACAATTTGAAACCAATTTATTTGGTACACATGAATTGACTTGTCAACTCTTACCCGCCATGCGCCAACAAGGCGAAGGGCGCATTATCCAAAATAGTTCCGTGTTAGGGCTAGTTGCACTGCCCTATCGCGGAGCCTATAATGCCAGCAAATTTGCATTAGAAGGCCTGACTGACACCTTGCGTTTAGAATTAATCAACACCGGGATCAAAGTCTCCTTGATTGAGCCAGGGCCCATTACCAGTCGGTTTCGTGCGAATGGTTACCATAAGTTCAAAAAGTATATTGATGCTGAACACAGTCCACATCAAGAAGCGTATGTCAAAATGGCACAACGCTTATTAGCAGAAGAGGCCGTCGCCCCATTCACTTTAGCGCCCGAAGCCGTACTGCAAAAAGTCATCCATGCCCTCGAATCCAAACATCCAAAGCGGCGTTATTATGTCACATTTCCCACCTATTTATTCGCCACTTTGAAACGATTATTACCTCATTGGGCAATGGATTCGATATTGCGACGTGTTTAATAAATAACATAACTGCACGCTTTTATGTAGGGTGGGTAACGTGTTTTTGTTGCCCACCATTTAAGCTTAAAGACTTATGTATCACGATGAGGGTGCAACCTAGGGTTGCCAAAAAATGTATTTAATTTAATCGGGAAACGCTATATGATCTCGCACAGCTTCGAGCCAAAGTTTCACATTCAACCCTGCCACCGTTGTGCATTTTAATATCAATCCATATCGTTATCATTTCACAATTCACACTGAATCAAATGAAAAAAGTACCTCATTTCAAACAGCAAATCCTGCTGATAATCTTTTTGACAAGTTTAGCGCATATCATGTTAGCTCAAGAAACGCCTAATCCATCAGAGCCAGAGATAGAATTTATACCCGTACCAGAGGTTGAAAGTGCCATCATAGAAATACCCATTACACTCGAACTGGCCGCTTTACGCCAATTGATGGAAGAAAAAATACCTCAAAGCTACCATTTTGGCCAAGAACAGCCTGATTGCAAGCGGACACAATGGGGAACAGCAGATCGAAAGCCTATCGGCCTCAACATGATCGGCTCCACGATTCATTGGCAAATACCCATCACCACAACCGCCCATGCACATCTTTATGCGATCAACACCTTCTGGGGAAAATGTCTACGCAACACCAAACACTGTCAAATGAACTTTGTCATTCCCCTTGAAACAAGGCTCTCTATAGATGATAACTGGCAACTGAAGACAGTCACTCAAAAACATCCTCTTGTATGGCAACAACGTTGTCGAATCAAAGTACTGGGATTATCAATAGGCGTAACCAGCTTCTTTGAAAAAAAACTGGAAGCAACGCTTAACCAAAAAACGTCTGAAATTGATCAACGCATCAATCAACAACTCAAATTGCGTTATCGGGTACAAAAAGCATGGACTGAAATGCAAAAACCCATCAAATTAAAAGAAGGATTTTGGTTAATCCTGCAACCAGAAGAACTGCGTTCAACCGCGATCACAGGCAATCAAGAAACCGCCGTACTCTCCGTCGGCATCAAACTGAAAGCCAAAATCAACAAAACCAAGCCCTCAATCACAACAAAACCACTACCCCGCCGTGCCGGCAATTTTGTAGGCGAACATTTTCGGATAGCCCTAGAAGGCGGCATCAGTTACGAAGAGGCCACTAAAATCGCCAATAAAGCCTTAGCCGGTAAGCGTTATTCAATTGGCAATCAAAGCGTCACGATAAACCAAGTCAACAGAATCTATGGTAGCCGAGACTGGGTAACCGCAGAATTTGAATTTGAAGGAGACTATAGCGGCCAAGTCTCTCTAACAGGCAAACCCACTTACGATGCCGACCGTCAAGAGATTTTTCTGAGAGACTTCAAATACGAAATGTCCACAGAAAATGTATTACTTCAGGCCGCAAAATGGCTGGTAGATCAATTATTTATAGAAACCATACAACGTGAATTACGGTGGTCCATAGCCCAAGATTTGAGCAAAGCGAAACAATTAGCCGAAGAGGCACTCAATCAACCCTTCGCAGCTCATGGCGCTAAAATCACCGGCAAAATTGAATCAATTTACCCAAAAGGGATTTATTTAACCCCCACCTCAATTCACGCCCATATCATAGCAACCGGGCAAGCCGCCATTCACATTTCAGCGATAAACCAATTGTAGTCAATCTCTCTTGTAGGGTGGGTAACGTGTTTTTGTTGCCCACCAAATACTAGTGCAGTAAAGCGGAAATGATCAGACCACCCCAGCCAACAGCTAAAGCAGTTGTCTAAAAGATTAAGTCACCTAAAGGTGACTAACAAAACACAAAATTTATAACAGTGGACAGTCAATTTGCGCTTTTGGCTTAAAAATCTCGCTAGAGATAGGGTTTAGTCACCTTTAGGTGACTTGAGCTTTTAGACAACTGCTTTAGCTGTTGGCTTTTGATGGCTGGGTGGTCTTTCTATTTCCGCTTTACTGCACTAG
>Ga0233403_10000286_pt1 | contig 23752 bp, 14 predicted proteins | sample Na_oxic_1_MG_FD_179866 | JGI IMG/M metagenome (GOLD analysis project Ga0233403, IMG submission 179866) | Seawater microbial communities from Saanich Inlet, British Columbia, Canada - Na_oxic_1_MG | ecosystem: Environmental > Aquatic > Marine > Inlet | place: Canada: British Columbia | collected...
CCGGTTTACCCTTAGGTTTAACAGCCGAAAATGCGAAACGGATTGAAGAACAAAACCAGCGTAAAATCTCCGTGATTATTGGCAACCCGCCTTACAATGCCAACCAGCAAAATGAGAATGACAATAACAAAAATCGTGATTATCCAGAAATAGATGAAGCCATTAAACGGACTTATATTGCCAACAGCACGGCACAGAAGACTAAAGTTTATGATATGTATGCGCGGTTTTTTCGGTGGGCGAGTAATCGTTTATCAGAAAATGGCATTTTAGCGTTTGTCACTAATTCCTCTTTTTTGGAAGCGCGTACTTTTGACGGCTTCAGAAAAGTGGTTGCGGATGAATTTAACGAGATTTATGTTGTTGATTTAGGGGGAGATGTTCGTAAAAATCCAAAGTTATCAGGCACTAAAAATAATGTATTTGGGATTCAAACTGGAGTTGCGATTTCGTTTATGGTAAAGAGTAAAGACGCGAAGCATCGCGTCTCTACGTGCAAAATTCATTATGTGCGCCGCCCAGAAATGGAAATAGCCGCCGATAAATTGGCATTTCTACGAACTTCTCAATTGAAGGAAATTGATTTTGATAGAATCATGCCGGATAAAAATCATAACTGGCTTAATATCGCTGATAATGACTTTGATGAGTTATTGCCTTTGGCTAATAAAGAAACTAAATTGGCTAAGTCACAGAAAGATGAAAAGGCCGTTTTTAAGTTGTTTTCTTTAGGAGTTGCAACTAACAGAGATGAGTGGGTTTATGATGTTGACGAAAACAACTTGCTAAAAAAGGTGGATTACTTTTGTCGCATTTACGAGAAAGAAAAGGTGAGATGGGAACAATCTGGTCAGAAAACTTCCATCAATGATTTTGTTGATAGAACAATTAAATGGACTTCTGAATTGGAAGCACATTTACAAAAGGGGTCAATTTTAGAATTTGACGGTCAATTTTTAAGGTTTTCTCTTTATAGGCCATTTATTAAAAAGTATTTTTATTTCAATAGGATAATTATCCATAGAATCTATCAACAAGGCGAATTATTTAAATTTGGCGAAAAAGACGCTAATAAATTGATTTGTTTTTCTGGTGCATCATCGACTAAACCGTTTCAAAGTTTAGTAACCGAAAAAGTTGCTGGCCTTGATTTTTTAGAAAAAACCCAATGCCTCCCTTTCTATCGCTACGACTCCAAAGACAACCGCACCAACAACATAACCGACTGGGGCTTAAACCAATTTCGCACTCATTACATCGATGACTCCATTACCAAGGAGAACATTTTTCACTACACTTACGCCGTATTACATCATCCGGCTTATCGGAAAAAATACGCCCTCAATTTAAAACGAGAATTTCCGCGTCTTCCGTTTTATGAAGACTTTTCGCAATGGGTAAACTGGGGCAAACAACTCCTAGACTTACATTTAAACTACGAAAATGTCAAAAAATACCCGCTAAAACAAATAGATAGAGAAACTAGCCAGCAAAACAAGCCCAAACTGAAAGCTGACAAAGAAGCGGGTAAAATCCAGTTAGATGAGATCACCACATTACAAGGCATTCCCTCAAGCGCATGGGATTATAAACTAGGCAATCGCAGTGCTTTGGAATGGATACTAGATCAATATAAAGAAAAAAAGCCCCGTGATCAAACCATTGCTGAAAAATTCAATACCTATCGGTTTGCCGATTACAAAAAGCCAGTGATTGAATTATTACAACGAGTTTGTACTGTCAGCGTAGAAACAATGAAAATTATTGAAGAAATGCCTGAATAATCAGCCATTTTCCTCTGTGGTACTCTGTGTCACTCTGTGTTCTCTGTGTTGAAAAAATTGGCCATTACAGAGCCGATAACTGTTTAATTCTATCCAGACTCACACCAGTTGCTTTTTGGATTTGTTCTATTGAAAAAGTCTCCATTTTGAGCATATTGTTAGCAATTTTTTCGGCAGCCGTGAGTTTCAATTCATCTGGCACCGGAAGGCGGCTCGATTGCTCAAAATGAGTCAAAATGATATGCGTATATATCCGCTTTTCCTGAATCACTTCTTCTGAATAAAGCTTATCTTTTTCGGTGTGTATATTGCTGAAAACAACATAATATCCTTGAGAAAGGCTTTCTGATTTCAGATAATCTGCTAATTGGCCTTTGCCTCTTTTGAAATAGCTGTTATCGGAATAAACTTTCGTTTCGATGATATCGGTTCGGCATTGATGACGAATCAGAATATCTGTTCTCCCTCTCCCTGAAGGCACTTCCACATAAGTTTGCCCACCAAGACGTTGAATGAAAAAATTGATGAAACCGTCTAAGGAATAATGCCAAGCCGCTTCTTTCAGATGTTCGGTATCAAAAGCCCTAAAACCTCGTCTACGAACATAAGCACGGTATGCTTTAAGCAACTCATTGATGTTTAAATACCCATCTGGTGTTAGGTATTGGTTAATCGTCTCATTAGCTGAGTGGATATAATGTTGCGTTTCTCCATTTATCGACGGGCGAAAAGCATTGATCAAACGTTTAGCATAGAGTGGCACAGGCATATCCACGTAACCGTCTGTCTCATCAACCACACCATTGGCATATAACCAAGCAATGTTTGGATCATCTATCGTAAATGCAACAGGTTCATCCTTGAAAAGGAGCTTTATCATAAACTCTTGTTTTTCTTTGGCTTTTTGAACAATATTCAGAATATTTTTATCAAATTTCTTGGTCAAAAAGAAACCAAGTGTTGTGTAAAAATCAGCCATCAAAACGGATTGATTGCTGGCCACTTTTGTGATCAAATGTGAACATAACGCACAAACTAAACCAGGTTGTCCTGTACTGTTCTCATAGATGGCTTTTATCACGTTTTTTTCAAACGTTTGCCCAGATTCGCTCACATATTGCCCAATCAACGCCGTCACTTCTTCTTCCGTAAAATAAGGTATCTGCAATTCTTCAGTAATGTTAAACGGCGAAGCACTGGATATCACCAATTCTGCAATCGTACTCACACCGACTAATAGCAGAGAATGTAGACAATAATATTCTCTTTTATGATAGATTTTCCTGAAGGTGTGCATGACTTCGCTTAAAACACAATCCGGGATGCCTTCAAATTCATCAATGACTAAGACAATCGGCTTGATTTGATCAAGCGTTTTAAAAAAATGGGCTAAGCTACGTGGATCGGTGATCGTCTCATTCGTTTGAATACCGTACTGAAGTAATTCCTCTTTAAGCTGTTCATCGAAATCCTGATAAAATGCTTCCTTATTCACGGTGCTAAGGTTTTCAAAACTGATCCAAATGGCAGTATAAGAAGCTTTCAAGCTTTCTATCATCAGTTGAAAGAAAGTCGTTTTTCCTGCTTGTCGGGGCGCAAAAAGGGTAAAATAGCGTCCTTTTTTGATCTTTTCTTGGGCCTCGGCAATTAAGGCTTCACGCATCACGGTGTAATGTAGGGCCGGGTGACATGGGCCACTTGTGTTAAATTCACGCATGTTCTTTTTCCTTGGTAAATTAAAAAATCAATAGAACGCTGATGACGCTGATCTATCATGATTTACACAGATCTTGTTTATTGACATCATGAAGCCAATCAGCGTAAATCATGATAATCAGTACAATCAGCGTTCTATCAAGTTTTTCACGCAAAAGTTTTTGCGCGCAAAAATTTTTGCGTGAAATAGATTTATTCAAACCCTCGTTTTTAACGACTTTGCTTCAATACAGGGTTGCCAAATAAGGCATTGCGTATCATTTTCCTGATTAAATCAACCGGAATCAATACGATTGCCAACATCACCATGTACAACCATTCTATCGGTTGCAGGGGTACGGTGCGGAGTATTTCGCCACCTATATAAATAAAGGTGGTTTGCACGATGAAGATGGTGGCGATTACCCCTAAAAAGAGTCGATTCTCAAAAAGGTGTTCAAACAGGTTGAGGCTTTGGGTACGGGCGTTGAAGGTGTTGAAGGCGTGCATGAAAACAAAGAACCCAAAAAAGGCGGTTAAAAAGACGGCTTCTGCTTCTGCGCTCTGAATGTCCATGCCGCGTGAGAACAGTTCCCGGATGGGCGTGTAGGTTAAGAAGATCAAGCTCATGAACGCAGCGACGCCGCCGTTGACTAGGACCGAGGCCCACATGTCTTTGCTGATCAACCCTTCGTTTTTGGGTATCGGTTTTTCTAGCATGTACCGTTCTAAAGCCGCTTCTCCGGCGAAAGCTAATCCGGCTAGGGTGTCCATGATGATGTTGATCCATAAGAGTTGTGTCATCGTGAGTGGGAGATCGAAGCCGAAAAAGGGCCCTAAAAAGGCGACTAATATCGCGGACAGGTTGACCGTTAATTGAAATATCAAGAATTTCCGGATGGATTTAAATAAGGTGCGCCCGTAAAGCATGGCGGTGGTGATCGAGGAGAAGTTGTCGTCTAATATGACAATGTCGCTGGATTCTTTCGTCATCTCAGTGCCGCTGCCCATGGAAAAGCCAACATCGGCGTTTTTAACCGCTGGCGCATCGTTGACTCCATCGCCTGTCATGCCCACTACCCAGTTCATTTCTTTCGCGATTTTCACAAGCCTACTCTTGTCGGTGGGGAAGGCTCTGGCAATCACGCACAAATGCGGCAGCATGTCTTTCAGTTCTTCGTCAGACAGTTTCGCTAATTCTGCTGAGGTGATCACTTGAGTCTCTTGAACATTCGAGAATAAGCCTACATCCTTGCCTATGGCTTGTGCCGTTTCTTTCGCATCGCCGGTTATCATGACGACGTGTACGCCTGCATCTTTGGCGGTTTTGACGGAAGAGTAAGAGGTGGTACGTAATGCGTCACGCATCCCAAAAATACCTAATAAAGTCAATTCATTAGGCAAAGATTGGCTTTCATCAATAGGCGTTTCGGTTATCGCGACGGCCAGTAAGCGCATTGCGCGTCCGGATAATTCGCGCATTTCTGTTTCTATGGTGGATTGATCGGTCAGTGCAATCTTGTTACCGTCACCATCTAGGGTGTGGGTGCAATTTTCTAAAATGACTTCAGCGGCACCTTTGATTAAGGTTAGGTTTTGTTCACCTTCAACCTGCATAGCGGAAAATTTGCGGCTGCTGTTAAAGGCGATGGTATCGACTATAGAAATATCTTCTTTTTGTGCCAATAAGGGGGTTAAAAAGCGCAGCATGGCTTGTTCAGTGCGATCCGCGCCGAGCAGTTGTGGATTTTGGGGATCACTGAGATCGATAGCGGCACTGGTGTTGTTACGCACGGCAAAGGCAACTTGGTTGCGTAAGCTTTCGGGCATGTCTTCCAGTTTTTGGTAATGTTCATGGGTGCCGGTTAAAAAGGCTTCTACCGCCAACTGGCCTTGCGTCAAAGTGCCCGTTTTGTCACTGAATAATACGGTTAAACTGCCAGCGGTTTCAATGCCTAACATTTTACGCACTAAGACTTTGACGGATAGCAGTTTCCGCATGTTTAAAGCGAGTACCATCGCAATCATCATCGGTAAACCTTCCGGTACAGCGACGACGATGATGATAATGGCTAAAATCAGCGCGGTGACGAGATGGGTGACAATTTCACCGAAGGGTTGGGCAAAATAGACAGAAAAACCACCATCGGTTTGCAGGAAAATGTGGTTGAGCATAAAGGCGACAAAGATGAACGTTGCGCCTATATAGCCGAATAGGCTAATTTGTTTACCCAATACCGTGAGTTTTTCTTGCAGTGGCGATAAACGATCTTCTGCGGTGATGATTTCTTGCATGGTTTCACCATAGCGGGTTTTATCACCGACAGCGGTTGTTCGCATCACGCCTTCACCATCTTCAATCAAGGCCGCTCTAAAGAGGCGATGTTCTCGATCAATGGCCTCTTCTGAAACCCCCTCTGGTAACGCTTTTTTGCGAATCGCTTCAGATTCGCCTGTAAGAGAGGCCTCATTAACCTCTAAATGGCCGGCCACTAACACGCCGTCAGTGGGAATGGTGTCGCCCGGTTGTAACCGGATGTAGTCGCCTACCACTAAGTCGTTAATACCGATTTCGACTAAGTGGTTGTTTCTAAACACCTTCACTTGGATCATAGAGGCTTCTTCCAGCAATTTCTGAAATTCATTCTCATTACTGTGTTCGGACCAAGTGGCGACGAAAGTCGCTATAAAAACCGCAACGGCAATACCAACACTTTCATACCATTCGGTATAACCTAGAATCGTCAAAAGAACGGTGATGCCCAAAGCGAAAATCAAAATGATGATAATGGGATCTTTGATGTTGTTGAGCAACTTGTCCCAAAACGTTTCTCGATCCATCGTGGTGAGGGCGTTTGTACCCTGTTGAGTACGAGATGCCTCGACTTCTTGATTCGTTAATCCTGGAAAATTAAATTTCATATTACTCAGTTATCAGTTATCAGTTATCAAATGTAGGGTGGGTAACGTCTTTTTGTTGCCCACCTTAAGCTCATATTATCAGTTATCAGTTATCAGTCTAAGATGGTAAGCAAGGGCCTTGCCCACCCTACAATAAATTATCAACGAATTAATAAATGTATTTCACGCGCTTTGTTTCGCTCCGCTTCACCGCGCGCGTGAAATGGTGGGTAACGTCTTTTTGTTGCCCACCTTAAGCTCATATTATCCGTTATCAGTTATCAGTCTAAGATGGTAAGCAAGGGCCTTGCCCACCCTACAATAAATTATCAACGAATAATAAATGTATTTCACGCGCTTTGTTTCGCTCCGCTTCACCGCGCGCGTGAAATGGTGGGTAACGTCTTTTTGTTGCCCACCTTAAGCTTTAGCTGTAAGACAAACAACGACTGCTTTAACGTTTTTGCACGCAAAAACGGTTAAAAGCTGTTGGCTGTGTCTTTTCTCCTTAACTTAAATAACAAACTTTTGTACTACGTTTATCAGTTGTTCAATGGTTTTGAGGCCTTTCAAAGTCCCGGCTTGACTATAATTGATAAGCTTGGTTTCCGCAGCATCGCTCTTATCTATGGTAGCGATACAACACACATTGCCACTGTCACCAGTATTGATATTGACATCGATACGGTGTTCTGTGTCATTAGCTAGACTAAGTCTAACATCACTGTCTTTGAAACGGGCCGCTTGCCCTGTTTGCACCATCCCGTAGTCCCAGCAAAATAGCCACACGTAGTTCATGTCATCTAAGCGATTGATACGCATGGATTCTTCGTTATCGCCGCCTTTATCGCCTACGCCTTCGTCTCCACTGAGGGCCATGTAAGGAAATTTATTGAGTTGACCTTTATCGCCAAAATAAACTAATCCTTGTTTACCCTGTTTGGTTTCGTAGGCAGCGGCTAAGTCAAAATCGGCCGCAGTGCTCCATTTCATAGTGACAGTCAACGGTTTGCTAACATCAATTGATGTATCTTCACCTTTTTGTTTGAGTTCCATTTAATACTCCTTGACTGATGAGGTGAGTTGAAAAAATCAATAAATAAGCCTTTTTGACGACATCAACCTATAAGGCATGGGCCCATAAGCGTCAATCGCAAAAATCTTACGAGGTTTGAGTTATATTAGTATCCCATTTTGTGATTATACGCTAATTTTTTATCTTTTTGATCTCGGGCGCATTTCTAAAAAAAGGATCATCAAAATAAATTTTGAAGGCCCTTTTCGTTCCAAATTTATTTTGCTTCGGCCGATTTTCGTACAAAATTTATTTTGCTTCGGCCGATTTTCGTACAAAATTTATTTTGCTTCGGCCAATAATGACCCTTTTTTTGGGAATGCGCCCTTTGATCTCATATATTTGTGTCGATTATATAAATGTTAATATCAATAAAACTCAAAACGGGCATGAACAGTGTTTCATGCAAAAGTTTTGCTGCACAAAACTTTTGCGTGAAAAAATAAACGCGCTTTGACGCTAAAGACGCTAAAGATGCTAAAGATGCCTTAAAAATATCTTTGCGTAAGGGCGAACCTGCGTGTTCGCCCCCCAAAATCCGTTATAATCAGAATTGTTTTATGAATTTTTATTGATGTATGGCTAAAAAAAATGTTTTGTAGGAAAATGAATAATAAGTTTTGTTAAACTTTAAACGATTTGAGGTACAAAGTAATGTTACACAAATATTTTTTAGTAGCTGTGGTATTCGTACTCGGTAGTCTCTCTTCTGTTGTGGGATTTTTTACTGTACAAGACATGGAGCAATCGCAGCTAGTACATCACAGACAAGAAGCGGCACAGGAGCATGTTTGGGCAGTGCGAGAGACTTTTCAAAAGACTTTTCAAGTGTTATACGCGACTGCTGCCTTTTATGAGGCTTCTAATAATCATATCACACAATCCGCTTTTCGCACTTTTGCGACACCTTGTTTATCACGTAATACTTATATCCTTGCGCTGAATTGGGTACCTCGCATTGTTCATGCTGAGCGTGCTGACTTTGAAACGGCAGCACGAAGGGTTGATCCCCAGTTTAAATTCACTGAGCAAAACCGTCAAAATCAAATGGTGATGGCTTCTCAACGTGATGAATATTTTCCTATTTATTATAATGCTGCTCTAAACAAGCGTGAAAAGCAGATCGGTTTTGACTTAGCTTCCGATTCTGCCCTATTGATGGCATTGAATCAGGCGCGTGATACGGGCACTTTGCAAGCCACCTTCCCTATTAATCGCTTTCAGGATAATAAGCAACAAGATAAGATTTATCTCATCTATCCCATTTATCCTAAACCATTACCTCTAAACGACACCTTAAAATGGCGACGAGAACACTTACAAGGTTTTATCGTAGCCATATTAAGTATCAAAAAATTGGTAGAGAAAGCCATTAAATATATTACACCCAAGGGTATCGATATCCAATTACAAGATGAATCGGCTATTTTGCCTAAAGTGTTATACATTTCCCAATCACGCGCGTCGTTATTCAAGTTGTTCTCCAACAAAGCGCGAAGTTTGGAGGCTAATCAAAAACCCAAAGGGGAAATTTTGCTCTTCAAGAAAACTTTTGAGGTGGGTGGGCGAACCTGGGCTATTCTCTGTTTCCCTTCTTTAAATGATCCTGTTACCCAAAAAACTTGGCTACGGCCTTTGATTATTTTATTGGTTGGCCTACTGTTTACGGTTCTTTTTGTATTTTATCTCATAAAATCAATTAGATATGAAAGTTTTGTTCAAGAGGTGATTATTGAACGCCAGCGCGTGGAAACCGCACTTCGATTGGCTGAGGAAGATTTGAAAGAGTATAGTAATACATTAGAAAGTCAAGTCGTCAAACGAACACAAGAATTAGCAGAAAAAAATACGGTACTACAACAAGAAATTCATGAACGTCAACAGGCTGAGGAAGCCCTGCGCCAGAGCCAAGAGAGGATTCGCCATTTTTTTGAACTGCCCCTGATTGGCATGGCAATAACAAAGCCCACAAAAGGTTGGCTTCAAGTGAATGACAAACTATGTGAGCTGTTTGGTTATTCACAAAACGAACTTATCCAAAAAAGCTGGGAAGATTTAACCTATGTTGATGACTTGGCGGCTCACCTCGAACAGTGTAATCAGCTTTTATGCGGTGAAAAAGATGGTTATACCATGGACAAAAGGTTTGTTCGCAAGGATGGAGAGGTGATTTATACCAATCTCTCTGTGCGTTGTGTACGTGATGCGTCTGAAAATGTAGACTATTTTGTGGTACTGGTACAAGATATCACTGAGCGTAAAGAAGCTGAAGAAAGATTAAGGGAGAAAGAAGAGTTTTTACGTTTAGTCATCAACAATATTCCTCAACTGATTTTTTGGAAAGATATTAATAGTGTCTATTTGGGATGTAACAAGGTTTTTGCACCGTTATTTTTTGACACAGACAATCCTGATGAGGTTGTGGGTAAAACGGATTTTGAATCAAACTGGCTGTCTGAACAAGCTCAGCGTTTTCACGATCTGGAACGGCGGGTTATGGAGACAGACACACCAGCTTATCATGTTGTTGAAGAAATAGTACAAGCTGATGGAAAACGCTGGATAGAAAGCAATAAAATGCCTTTACATGATAGCAACAGTCAAGTCATCGGTTTATTAGGCACCAGTGAAGATATCACGGAACGTCAACAGGCCGATCAGTTGTTGAAAGAATATAATCAAACGCTAGAACGTGAAGTGGCCGACAGAACCCGTGCTTTACGCAAACAAGAGGCTTTTTTGCGCTTGATTATCGACAATATTCCTCAGTTGATTTTTTGGAAGGATATTCATTCTGTCTTTTTAGGGTGTAATAAACGTGTTTCACAGTTTGTTCAATTGGACAATCCAGATCATATTGTGGGCAAAACCGATTTTGATTTAGTGTGGAAAGCCCAAGCAGATTATTTTCAGCGTCAAGATCGTCAAGTCATGGAAACCAATAGGCCTGAATATCGTATTATTGAACAGATATTACAGCTTGATGGTTCAATCTTTTGGGGAGAAACTAACCGGATTCCCTTACATGATGATAAAACGGGTCAAGTCGTTGGTGTTTTGGGTACGGTTGAAGATATAACGGCCCGTCAACAAGCTGAAGAGGGTTTGAAACAGGCCAAGGAAAGAGTCACAACCGTCTTGAATAGTTTGAACTCTGTTGTTTATGTCTCAGATATGCAAAGCTACAAGGTGTTGTTTGTCAATCAATATGCACAGAAAAAATTGGATAAAAATGATGTGATAGGTAAAATTTGTTGGCAAACGTTGCAAACGGGACAAACGGGCCCTTGTCGTTTTTGTAGTAATGATAGGCTTATCATGAAAAACGGTCAACCAACCGATACCTATACTTGGGAATTTCATGATAGTGCACTGAATCGTTGGTTTATTGTTCAAGATCGGGCTATTTCGTGGGATGATGGACGATTAGTACGATTGTCTGTCCTGACTGATATCACGCCGCGTAAACGCGCTTTGGAAGCCTTGCGGGAAAGAGAGGCTCATTTGAATGCGATCTTTGAGAATGCAGCGGCTGGTATTGTACTGGCTGATGTGAATGGCTATTTTCTGGATTGCAATGCGAAATGGTTAGAAATGACAGGTTATACCTGCCAAGAAATGGGTACTTTCACTTATCTTGATGTTACCCACTCAGATGATATTGAGATCAGTCAAAAGCATTTTGAGCCACTCACAAGAAATGTTATCAATAGCTATCATATTGAAAAACGTTTCTTGAGAAAAAATCGTCGTTTCTTTTGGGCTGATGTGTCGATGACTGTTATTCGGAACCATAAGGGTGGTTTTAAGTCTGCTATTGGGGTTATCGTTGATATCACAGAGCGTAAAGAAGCTGAAGACGCTTTACGTGCCAGTGAAGCGCGTTATCGGGGCGTGGTAGAAGATCAAACGGAATTGATTTGTCGCTTTCTACCGGATACCACCCTCACTTTTGTCAATGATGCCTATTGTCGCTATTTTGGGGTACAACGTGATGAGATTCTAGGCGACAAATTTTTGATGTTGATGCCTGAAGAAGCGCGGGAAATGGTTCTACCTAATTTACAACCTCTTCTCAGTCATGAAAAATCTATCATGATTCATGAACGGCCCATCAGAACAGAGCATGGTGAACTGTGTTGGCAACAGTGGTCAGATCGGGCCATTTGTGATGATAATGGGCAGGTAGTGGAACTTCAATCGGTTGGGCGCGATATCACTGAGCGTAAACAATGGGAGACTGAATTGCAGGATGCGAAAGAAGCCGCTGAAGCGGCTAACCGTGCTAAAAGCACTTTCTTGGCTAACATGAGCCACGAATTACGCACCCCTTTGAATGGTATTTTGGGTTACACACAAATCCTGAATCGTGATAAGACGTTGAGTGAAAAGCATAAAGAAGGTATCGATATCATTGAACGGAGTGGTTACTATTTATTAACCTTGATTAACGATATTTTAGACTTATCTAAAATTGAAGCAGGCAAGATCGAACTTTATCCTAGCGAGTTTAATTTTAATCAGTTTATTCAAGGCATTACTGAAATCTTTCAAATGCGGGCTACCCAAAAGGGCATTACGTTTATATACCAACAGCTTTCATCTCTTCCCGTGGCGATTTGTGCGGATGAAAAACGGTTGCGACAAATTCTCATTAATTTGTTAGGCAATGCGATTAAATTTACCCAACAAGGGCGGGTTGTTCTCAAAGTCGGTTATAATGGTTATTCTCCTGATTCAGAGACGCAAACACTGTCAAAGCCAGAAAAGCAGAATAAAATCCGTTTTCAAGTGGAAGATACTGGGATTGGTATCTTGGAAGAAGAATTGGACAAAATCTTTTCGCCCTTCCAACAAGTTGGCGATCCGGCTTATCGGGCTGAAGGCACGGGCTTAGGTTTATCTATCACTCAAAAACTGGTTGAGATGATGGGGGGAGAATTACAAGTTCACAGTGTGATAGGTGTTGGGAGTCGATTTTGGACGGCGCTTTCTTTACCAGAAGTACCCGGCATAGCTCAATCAGAGCCTGCCAAGGCACCCACTGTGATTGGTTATCAAAAATTGGATAAGCAGCCAGATTCGAGTGCTGGATTACCTGTAACCGATTCCCCATTCAAAATTTTAGTCATTGATGACAAACTCGAAAATCGCATGGTGTTAGTGAATCTGTTAACGCCATTAGGTTTTGAAATGAGGGAAGCGAGTAATGGTCAAGAAGGTTTAGAACAGATGCGTGAATGTGAACCGGATTTGATCGTGTTAGATTTAATGATGCCAGTCATGAATGGCTTTGAATTTGTACAGCAACTGAGGCAAATACCGGCCTATCAAAAAATAGTGGTGATTGCGGCTTCAGCCAGCGTTTTTAGTTATCACCGCGATGAGAGTTTAAAGGCAGGTTGTCATGATTTTATCCCGAAACCGATTCATGCTGAGGAGTTGTTAGAATGTTTACAACACTATTTAGGATTAAAATGGATTTCTGAACAGAAAACGCCTGTCCCTACTGCTGCGAATGACAGTAAAATAGATATATTAGCCTCAAAAGAGAATTTGTCTGCTGAGCAAGCAGCCATCCTAGTTGATTTGGCTATGATGGGCGATGTCAATGGCATTCTTGAACAAGTTGAACAATTGAAACAAATCTCTCATCAATTAGTGCCGCTTGCTAACCAAATTGCCCAATTGGCTAAAGACTTTGAAGACGAAGAAATTTGTGAACTTCTGAAACCGTATTTGTAGGCCAGTAGAGACGCGAGGTTTCGCGTCGCATCGAAGATGCGACGTTATTGTAAAGCGTTTCCTGTTCGTTTCTACGCGATGTTTCGCGTCTTTGAGGCAGATGAGACGCGAGGCATCGCGTCTCTACAATTTCACAATTAATTTTGTGAACTTCTGAAACCGTATTTGTAGGCCAGTAGAGACGCGAGGTTTCGCGTCTCCTCTTCGATGCGACGTTATTGTAAAGCGTTTCCTGTTCGTTTCTATGCGATGTTTCGCGTCTATGAGGCAGATGAGACGCGAGGCATCGCGTCTCTACAATTCCACAATTAATGATAATACTATGGATAATGCAAAACAACGTCAAGAGACGCTTTTGGTTGTTGATGATATACCGGCTAATATTACCCTGCTATTAAAATTTTTAACGGATGCCGGTTTTAAAGTGTTGGTGGCTAAGGATGGTAAAGGGGCCATCAAAAAAGCCGAATATGCCCACCCTGATTTGATCTTGTTGGATGTGATGATGCCGGATATCAATGGGTTTGAGGTTTGTAAAATCTTGAAGTCGCAAGCCACTACCCAAGATATTCCGATTATTTTTATGACGGCACTGTCTGATACGCTTGATAAGATTAAAGGATTTTCGCTGGGGGCGGTTGATTACCTGACTAAACCGGTTAAGTATGAAGAAGCCTTAGTGCGTATCAATACCCATATCAAAATGTCTCAACAACAGCATCATATTCAGGAACAAAATGTCAAACTTAATCTTTTAAATCAAGAACTTGAGGAACTCACTGAACAATTAAAGCAACGTACTGGTATTCTTGAGAAAGCGAACTGCGAGTTGGAACGTCTTAATGCTTTAGATTGTTTAACTCAGATAGCTAATCGCCGTCGTTTTGAAGCCTATTTATTATCAGAATGGGAAGAATTAGCGACGGCAAAATTGCCTATCTCTTTGATTTTTGCTGATATTGACTATTTTAAACACTACAATGATCACTATGGGCATCAAGCAGGAGATGAGTGTTTACGAAAGGTTGCACAAGCCATTAACTGTGCGGCTAAGCGTTTATCTTATTTAGTAGCGCGTTACGGCGGAGAAGAATTTGTGGTTTTGTTACCTAATACCGATGCCGAAGGGGCTGTGCAAGTGGCTTCGTGTATACAACAGTCGGTACAAAAACTTAAATTGGCAACGGCCCAGCCTTTGGTGAGTGAATATGTTAGCTTAAGTTTCGGCGTTTGTTGTCTGATGCCAAATCAGAACACATCTCCGCAAACATTGGTTAAAATAGCCGATGAGGCACTTTATGAAGCAAAAAAACAGGGACGAAATCGCGTTATTTTAAATGATAGAACGCTGATTTAACTGATGATGGCCTAATTAACACTGATAAAAAAACAGTGTCATCAACGTTCTATCGATTTTGGGATTGTCGCCCTTTTGATTTTTAACGAATCTTTAAGCTTGCCAACCCAATCAATACCAATACAAAGGTAATAATCCAAAATCTAACTATCACGCGAGGTTCGGGCCAGCCTTTGAGTTCAAAATGATGGTGTAAGGGTGCCATCCGAAAGATTCGCCGTCCTGTCAATTTGAATGAGGCGACTTGTAAAATAACGGATAGGGTTTCCATGACAAACACGCCGCCCATAATGAATAAGACTAATTCTTGCCTGACAACGACGGCTAGTATACCCAATGCGGCCCCTAATGCCAGTGCGCCCACATCGCCCATAAAGACTTGAGCGGGATAGGTGTTAAACCAGAGAAAACCCAATCCTGCGCCTAGCATGGCGCTGCAAAAGACAACCACTTCACCAACACCTGCAATGTAGGGAATGCTTAAGTATTTGGCAAAGTTCCAGTTTCCGGTGACGTAAGCAAAAATGCCTAAGGCACCACCCACTAATACCGTTGGCATGATGGCTAAGCCGTCTAAACCGTCGGTGAGATTGACTGCGTTACTGGTACCGACAATCACAAAGTAGGTGAGTAGTACAAACACCCATAATGGTAAATCAATGATGACATCTTTCAAAAAGGGCACGATCAACTGCGTTTCAGCAGATGATTGGGCCGTCATCACTAACACAAGCGCGGCTCCTAAACTGACAACAGATTGCCAAAAATATTTTTGCTTGGCTGATAAGCCTTTAGAGTTACCAAGCGAGATTTTGAGGTAATCATCTATCCAACCAATGACACCAAACAATAGGGTGACGAGTAGAACTATCCACACAAAGCGGTTGGATAAATCTGACCAGAGTAAAGTACCTACCGCAATGGCAACTAAAATGAGCGCCCCTCCCATCGTAGGCGTACCTGCCTTCTTCAAGTGGGCTTCTGGCCCGTCATCGCGTACTTGTTGACCCATTTGATTCATGCGTAAGCTGCGAATCATAAGCGGCCCAACGATTAAAGAAATAAGGAGTGCCGTCAATGCCCCTAAAATGGCACGTAACGTGAGGTATTGAAAGACATGAAAAGCACTATAAAAAGATTGAAGGTATTCTGTAAGCCAAATCAACATATCAGTTATCAGTTATCAGTTATCAGTTCCACGCAAATGTTTTTGCGCGCAAAAACATTTTCGTGGAAATCAGTTATCAGTTATCGGATAGAACGCTGATTATGGCCTGATTTGACTGATTAACGCGGATTTCAAATCAGTGCAAATCAGGCCATCATCAGTCTAATCAGTGTTCTATCCTATTTAAGATATTGACTGTCACAAGCATTGATATCTCGTTGCACTTGTTTTTGCCAATTTTTTAAGTGTAAACGGCGTGATAGCATGTTTTGCAAATACAAACCGAATCCATAGCGGCGAATTCTAAATAAATGTTGTTTCCAACGACTATGTAGATACATACGCCAACGTAACCCGGCCGTGTTCTTTAAAAGCGGTAAGCCACTTAATGGATAACTTCTTTCAGTCAACAGGGGAGCGATTTTGCTCTCTGCTAATTGTATTTCGTAGTCCGTTAATTGTTTACGCCATCTTTCCACGATGCTTGAATCGGGAAAACTATAGGTGCTGGTTTTAACATAATCAAACATGGCCTGATTAAAGGAAACACCAATAAAATCACACAATTGGCTGAGTTCTCGTTCTGGATTTTGAATCAAATCCTCATAGCGTACCGTGTAGTGTTGCTCAGGTGCTAATTGCGTACTCAGTTGCTGCCAAAGCGTTTCTGCCGTTATCCAACGATCCACACCCGTAAACAGATTACCTGCCCATCCCATTAAAATATTTGAACGAGCCACATCGCGCCCATCACGGAGCAAATGAATGAATTTAGCCTCTGGCCAAATTTTGATCAAATGATGAAATTCATGATGAACGGTTGCCCCAACCAAAGGTTTGTGATCACGTTGTCGTTTTTGTTGTAAAAAACTATTGATGCAAAGTGGGATAATCCAAATTGTGATCCACCGTAAAATGGGTATTTAAAAAAATACTATTCGTGGATAAATAGTCGTAATAGGCAGGTAAATCAGGCCAATTACCGTTCAAATTGATTTGATTAACGGCATATTCAAATTCGTAGTTAAAAGCAATTTTCGGATGATGATCAAGCATTAAACGCAATAAAGTCGTCCCCGATCTTTCAGCGCCGACTAAAAAAATGGGCGTTATAATTTTCGTCATATTTCAGTTATCAGTTATCAGTTATCAGTTATCAGTTTCACGCAAAAGTTGCGCGCAACTTTTGCGTGAAAATCAGTTATCAAAGTTATCACGCTGATTGTCATGATCTGAGTCGCTGATTTTAAATCAGTGCAAATCAGGCCATCATCAGTCTAATCAGCGTTCTATCCCAAAACCTATTATAAAATCAAAAGCATCAACAAAATCAGCAATAATCCCCCCAGCAGATTCACCAAGAAATCTTGTCTGTTTTCTTGTACCATCCGTTGTTTCAGCATTTGCCGATTCAAAAAATGGATAATCTTCGCAGGTTCATTCACTTGTTTTAATAAATCCAAATGAATCGGTAATGGATTTTCAAACAAGGTGAGTTTTTCAAGTTCAGACAATTTGTAAAAGGCAAATGGGAGCCTTGTCAGTTGATTATCGTTCAGATAAAGTTGCTTCAAACGAGACAGTTTGACAATCTCAGGAGGCAAGGCTTTCAGTTGATTATTATTCAAGTATAAGATTTCTAACTGCGACAAGTTACCGATTTCAGGTGGCAAGGTGAGCAAGTAATTGTCATTGAGAATTAATAATCGAAGCTGAGATAATTTGGTAATCACACGCGGCAAAACCGTGAAGAGATTGCCATTGAGGTAAAGCCCTTCAAGGTGGCGAGACAATCTCGCCATTTGAAATGGCAAACGACTTAATTGGTTATTACTCAAATATAATACTTTTAAATGCCGCAACTGACAAACCGCTGGCGGTAACGTTGTCAATTGATTATCGCTCAGATAAAGCACTTTGAGTTGAGACAAGTTGGCCAGTTGTCGTGGTAAAGTGGTTAACTGATTCCCACTCAAACCTAATTCTTCAAGCTGAGTTAATTCAAACAATTCCGGTGGTAAAGTGGTTAATCCCTCATTAAAGAGATGTAGCACCGTTTTTTTCTCATCAGCCGCTTGTTGAATCACGTCAAGTAATGCTTGGTTATTCATTGATTAGATCGTCTTCGCTCATTTGATCACTTTTTTTTCAACACAGAGTTCGAGGTAAAGCGTTAAAACGCACCGAATTTTCCACTATGTACAAATGGTTCAATCATTATTTTAATCATAATACCTTATTAAAGTTTAATGCGCTAACTACTGTCGCAGATCGCATCATTATCGCCCTCGCATTTGTGCTATTAGTGTGGTTATATGTGCATTATTGGATAGGTAGCTTTGAGTCTGCCGATTACGCTTTAATTTGGGTAGCTAATCAGGCCCCTAAACGCTTCGATTTACAAGATGATCAACGGATATCCGTTCAAGGGTATTTAGGTGAAAGTCTTATTGAAGTGAAGGCAGGACAAATCCGTTTTTTAACCTCGCCTTGTCAAAGTCAATATTGTATTCATGCAGGGTGGTTGACTCACAATGGAGAAGTTGTCGCTTGTTTGCCTAATCAGGTTACTATACAATTGCGCGGCAATGAAAACCTGCAATTTGATTCAATTGCTTATTAATCTTTAAATGACGCGGCTTGGCAATGGACTTGCCAAAAAGACTCGCGAATGGCTTTAAAGGCTTATTTAAATGGCAACACCCTCAAACAACATGCGGCCCAAACCTGACAGGTTTTCTTTCGCCTGTCAGGTTTTTATTTAAACGCTAAAGACGCTAAAGAGGCACCGTAAAAAGAAAAATCGAAGCGTATCGATCGTATCGATCGTATCGATCGTTATAAATAAATGTGTCTGCACGCGATAAATTCCCAGCAATAAGCAAAAATCTCGCTAATCCTTCTCAAGATTATCCTAAACGAGATACCCTTTATGATCGTGAGAAAAATAATGACTTTTACAAACTGATAGGTGTGAAGGGGTAAAGCCTTAGGGGATTGACAAAACTAGGGATGACGCATAAACTGTGCGCCTCGCAAAGTAACACTTTGCGTTGTGAGTGCAAAAGGATTCATGCAGATTGATATAATCGCAATGTGCCTTATCATTATTAACCATTCTTATTGTAAAGGAAAACCGACTATGAAAACTGCCCAAAACCACCAAGGCTACAAAGTTCACACCAACCAGAAGGCAGGGATTTCCTGTGATGGTCAGAAGAAGCATCTTGAGCAGCACATTGCACAGTGTGCGCTGTACCAGACTGAGCGGGCATGTGATGGCATTGGCGATGATGTCTTGTGCCTAGTTACCGGTTGTGAACCATCAGGTTGTCCTAAGTAGTTATTGGCCCCTATCAAACAGACTGGGATAATTTAGTTTTTTGGATCGGCCTCAATGTGTAAAAGCCCCTATCAAGGGGCTTTTTTATTGTCCATTGAATCTGTCAGCTATTCTTAACTTCTGAACTCATGAACACCATTGGACTAATCCCATTCTTATTTAATGGTGGGCAACAAAAACCCGTTACCCACCCTACATTTATTTAATGGGGCAGGCAACAAAAACCCGTTACCTGCCCCCTACATTGATTAATGGTGGGCAACAAAAACACGTTACCCACCCTACATTGATCTAATTGGTGGGCAACAAAAAACCGTTACCACCCTACAAACTTTTGGAGAGGCTATTCAGCCGTCATACTTTTACCTGGGGTAGCTGGCAACTGCGGCATCGTCTGTTTTGGAAATTCGCCCGTTAAGGCGTTTAAAAAAGCGACCAGGTTTTGCACATCGCTGTTTTTCAAATCTCTACCGAGTTGTGTTTTCCCCATCACACGCACGGCTTCTTCAAGTGTGGGCACTGCGCCATTGTGAAAATACGGGGCCGTCAAAGCCACATTGCGTAATGTCGGCACACGCCAAACATGCTTATCCATCGCCTTCCCAGTCACTTCATAACGGCCTTTATCGTCTAACAGCTTGTATTGCGTTTCGTATGGGCTGCCCGGAATGGTTGGGAATTTCTGAAACCAGCCCTTGCCCATCTGATTCTGCATTGAGGGGCCACTAAAATTCGGGCCATAATGACACGCAAAACACCCGATATTAATAAAGGTTTCTAACCCCTTCACCTGTTGCTCAGTCAATGCCGTTTCCTCACCCCTCTGGAAACGATCATAAGGTGAACCGTGTGTAATCAGTGTGCGCTCATAGGCCGCGATGGCTTTAGCCGCATTATCGGCCGTGATAGGATTTGGGCCACTGAAAGCGGCTTGAAACAGGGGTTCATAACCAGGAATCTTTTCCAAGCGTTGAATCACCGTATCCCAGTCTTTCATGCCCATTTCAATCGGATTCGTGACAGGGCCTTTGGCTTGCGCTTCAAGCGAAGGGGCACGGCCATCCCAAAACTGCACCGTTAAAAAGGCACTATTCCACACCGTTGGCGCACTGCGTCCGCCCGTTTGTCCATGTACCCCCACGGAATTGGGACGATTATCCTCACCACCGGCCATGACATTATGGCAGGAATTGCAGGATACTGTGCCCGTACTAGAAAGGCGCGGCTCAAAAAACAGCGTCTTACCCAGTTCGATTTTAGCCACCGTTTGTGGATTATCCGTTGGAATAGGGGGATTATAGGGTAAGGGCTCGCCTTGAACGCTGGACAGAGACAAAACCGCTGTGCCTAATATGCCCGTTATGAACATCGTGTGAACAAACTTCATAAAATTAACTCCTTATAATAGTTAGTCTAAAAATTCATTATAATAGAGAGGTTAGGGATTTTTCAACATTCGAGATTATAGTCATAGTCAAAAGGGCAACCAGATCATGACAATCAGTTCAAATTCTCAATAAGGAGGAAAATGACTCATGCCTTTAGCCTATCTTCATCATCCTGATTGCCTACGCCATGAAATGGGCGGCGGACATCCAGAAAGGCCCGCTAGAATCAATGCCATAGAAGATCAACTCGCGGCTTCTCAATTGATGGACTTGATACGTTATTATGAGGCCCCGTTAGCAACGCGCCAACAATTGGCACGGGTACATGATGGCCAATATATTGATCAAATCATTAACCACACTGAAAAGGACGGTTATGTCTACATTGATCCCGATGCCCTGCTAACGCCGCAAACGCCACAAGCGGCCTTACGGGCAGCCGGTGCCCTTGTTCAGGCGACCGATTTAGTTTTAACCCATAAACATAAAGTGGCTTTTTGTAATATTCGTCCGCCTGGACACCATGCCTTGCGAAATCAGGCGATGGGATTTTGCTTTTTCAATAACGTCGCCGTTGGGGCCGCTCATGCCCTTGAAAATTATGGATTAAATCGGGTAGCGATTGTAGACTTTGATGTCCATCATGGCAATGGTACCGAGGCCATTTTCACAGATGAACCGCGTATTCTGTTCTGTTCAACCTTTCAACATCCTTTTTACCCCCATTGCGGGGCCGATACTTTTAGTGATCATATTATTAATGTGCCCTTGCCGGCCGGCACTGGCGGCGAGAAATTTCGTGATGCGGTGATTTTGCACTGGCTACCCGCCTTACATAAATTTGCGCCCCAAATGATTTTTATTTCGGCCGGCTTTGATGCCCATGAAGACGATAGCATCTCCTTAATGCGCTTGCACGAAAATGATTATGCCTGGGTAACACAGGAAATATTGATCATTGCTGACAGATATGCCCAAGGGCGTATTGTTTCAACCCTAGAAGGGGGTTATGACTTATCGTCTTTAGGGCGCAGTGTAGCCACTCATCTTAGAGTATTGATGCGGATGAATGGGTAGATTTGCGCCGCAAAGTGTCTCTAATCGTTTTTAATAAAAGACGGGGCTTCCGGGGCGAACCTGCGTGTTCGCCCAGGCTTAACTTTTAACATTTTTGGTAGTACTACATTAATCTGATGAAAGTAATAGATTAGATAGAACGCTGATTGTCATGATTGTCATGATTTACGCTGATTTTTTTTAATTTTTTTAATTTTAATCAGTATTAATCATGATAATCATGATAATCAGCGTTCTATCTAATCTATCTTATCTCTATCACTTTTATCACATTGAGCCGCACTGCAAAAAATGTTAAAAAACTTTTGCTGATCTACATATTCTCTGTGCTACTCTGTGCTACTCTGTGTTCTCTGTGTTGAAAAAAAGTATCAGGCCAAACTAATAGGTGCTAAGCGGTGCTGACTATAGCATTTCCCAATTGAGCAAAAATTTTGTACAATGCTCAACCACTTCACCACATTCACCGTGAATGGCAAAACTTATTATCAGTATCACATTAAAACACCCAAAATATAACGTTATGATTTTACACACAAAATCGCTTTCAATTTTCAAAAAGCAGAAAAATCTATATTGACTATTCCCTATTGGCTATTCGCTATTCGCGCAGAAAAATCTATATTTGCTATTTGCTATTTGCGAATTAAATTCAATTATTCATCTATAAGTAAAATTTATGTCAACACTTAATCATTTTGAGGATCAAAATCTCATCAAAGAGATTGCCAACGAAAATAGTGATATTTTAAATGCTTATTTAGAAAAATGGCAAAAAACGGTAGATTTGATGGCTAACTTGTTTGAAGTGCCTGCCGGGCTTATCATGAAAGTGCATCCGACACAAATCGAAGTCTTAGTTTCTAGCCAAACCGAAGGCAATCCTTATGGAGTCAATGAAAAAGCGGATTTGAATACCGGCTTATACTGTGAAACGGTGATGGCGCTGCGAAATGAATTACATGTGCCCAATGCCTTAGAAGATGTTGAATGGCAAAATAACCCTGATGTCAAATTACAGATGATTTCATACTTGGGTGTGCCTTTGATATGGCCGAATAATCAGATATTTGGAACGATTTGCGTCTTAGATAATAAAACGAGACACTATGCCTCACTTTATCATGCCTTATTATGGCAATTTAAAGAAATCGTTGATGGTGATCTCAAACTACTGGTTAGCGAACGTAAACAGGAGCAACATGCTAACGACTTGGCAATCGCATTAGAACGTTTGAAAACCGCACAGAAAGAACTGATTCAATCGGAAAAAATGGCCGCTTTAGGCCATTTAGTTGCCGGAATTGCCCATGAAATCAATACACCACTTAGCGCGATTCGCTCATCAGTCGGCCATATTGCTCATTTTATTGATCGGGATTTAAAGCGGCTACCCACATTTTTTCAGTCACTCTCAGAACCCCGTCTGAAAGATTTTCTTGCCTTACTGCAACAAGCCGCATCGGAATACACCAGTTTATCTACCCGAGAAAGACGCAAACTGAAAAAAGCCTTGACACAACATTTGGAAGAACAAGCTGTTGAAAATGCACCCACTATTGCAGAGAATCTATCGAAGATCGGGATTTATGATAATGTTGATGCCTTTTTGCCTTTATTAAAAGCTCCAGATTGTCTCGCTATATTAGAAATGGCTTACCAACTTGCCATTGTTCAAAAAAGCACACACTCTATTAGCATCGCCTCAGATCGTGCCGCGAAAACGATATTTGCTCTGAAAAATTTTGCCCGTTTTGATTCGTCAGGTGAAAAGGTACCCGCCGATATTACAGAAGGCATTGAAACCGTGTTAACGCTGTATCAGAATCAACTTAAACAAGGGGTAGACGTTATCAGACACTATGCTGATCTATCCCTTTTATTGTGTTATCCTGACGAACTCAACCAAGTGTGGACTAATTTGGTTCATAATGCTTTACATGCCATGACGAATAAAGGCACTTTAACGATTGAGGTGGCAGAGCAAGATAATCAAGTCCTTGTTTGTATTACCGATAGCGGTGTCGGTATTCCTGACAACATTCAACAAAAGATATTTGAACCATTTTTTACCACTAAACCGCCCGGTGAAGGCAGTGGCTTAGGTTTAGATATTGTCCAAAAAATTATTAAAAAACACGAGGGGACAATCAAGGTAGAAAGTCAACCGGATCAAACCACGTTTACGGTATCTTTGCCTATCACGCGATAATGTTTTT
>Ga0233403_10000287_pt1 | contig 23705 bp, 13 predicted proteins | sample Na_oxic_1_MG_FD_179866 | JGI IMG/M metagenome (GOLD analysis project Ga0233403, IMG submission 179866) | Seawater microbial communities from Saanich Inlet, British Columbia, Canada - Na_oxic_1_MG | ecosystem: Environmental > Aquatic > Marine > Inlet | place: Canada: British Columbia | collected...
GTTTTCATCATATTTCTCATCACAATCGCGACCACAATCAATCCCGTCCCCGATAACGCGACCACTGCCATTTCCGTCATGATGCACCAACAGCGCATACTTGACACACGGCGGATACACGTCATCATCAGAACATAACGGATAATGACTCAAAATACTGTCAAAACCGGCATAATCGGCCTCTTTATCTCGGCATAACTGATTACCGCCGAGGCCTAACGTCTGCAAGTTCTTCAGTTGACTCAAATCGGGAATTGGCCCGGTCAATTGATTATGACTCAAATCCAATTGCGTTAAATGGGACAGCCCGGTCAAGTCTGGAATGGGCCCACATAACTGATTTTCATAAAAGGACACTTTTTCTAGCTGAGTCAATGCGGTTAAACGAGGAATTTTGCCGGTCAATTGATTATTCCTAACCACCAACTCCGTCAAACTGGTTAATGAACTTAAATCGGGCAACGAGCCTTGCAGATTATTTTGAAACAAATTCAGTGCGACTACCTGACCATTATTCGCCGTCTGAACCAATACAAAATCGCGTGGCTCATTGGACGTATTCCAGCCCTGATTTTGCCACCAATCAGAACCCTGGGTACTCTGATAAATGGCCAACAAGGTTTCACACTGGGCTACTGGCATCAAAGACACTCGCTGACAATTTTCGCCATTCGCATCGCACCGTTGTGCCTGACAATCCGTTTCCGCCGATACCCAAGGTGCCGCCAACCCCATCATCAATCCCAGCAGCGCGATGCCCAGACTTCGGCGCGTTAAAGTTTGGTTATTAAAATCAAATAATTTCAAATAAATATAAAAAAATCGCTTAATTTCAAAAATTATCATAGACTCTCCTGATAAATCGACTATAGCGTCACCAAAGCTTCCGCTTTGGACTCCAACAACCGGTCAATAGAATATTGACCGGGTACTTTTTTAGAGTGAATGACGCAACTGCTGCAAATCTTCGTTGGTATCAATAGAAATAGGACAATCGGCAGTCTTAAAAGTCAAAATATTCTTGCCCGCTTGCAAAAAACGTAACTGTTCTAACTTTTCCGAGTCTTCCAAATCACTTTTCGGTAGTGAATGATATTCCTCCAGCACTTGTCGCCGATACCCATAAACACCAACGTGCCCCCAATAAGGAACGCACTTCAACCAATGTTCTCGGTTTTCATCGCGGACATAAGGAATCGGGCTGCGAGAAAAATACAGCGCATACCCATCATGCCGCCGAATCACTTTCACCGTATTTGAATTGACCAATTTTTCAGCGTCAACAATCGGATAAACCGGTGTGACAATATCTGGAGTCGGGACGGTTTGTTCAAACGTTTCAATCAGTTGATTAATCAGAGCCGGCTCAATCGTCGGCTGATCGCCCTGCACATTGACGATAATATCAGCCTCTAACTGATCTAAAATAGACACAATGCGCTCGGTACCAGAGACACAACTTGAATCAGTCATCCAAACCTGGCAGCCGCCCCATTGTCGCACGACTTCCGCGACACTGTCCGCATCGGTCGCAATATGCACCTCGCTCGCGTTTGAAACTTGCCGACAACGCTGATAAACATGCCAAAGCATCGGCCGCCCATCAACATCCGCCAACACCTTACGCGGTAACCGCGACGAATCCAGGCGAGCCGGAATCACAATAATCGCTTTTAAATGACTCATAGTTTTACCACAGAAGGAATTCAAGTACTAAAAATTTTGGCAAAAATCTATATCAATGACTTCCATCCAAATTTAACCCAATCACCCCCATAATAATCAGAATCAGAGAAAATATTTTGATCGCCGTGGCTGGTTCTTTAAACCATAACATTCCAACCACTGCTATGATCGCTGTCCCTAATCCTGACCAAACGGCATAAGCCACACTCACATCAATTTTCTTCAGAGCCAGTGCCAACAGACTTAAGCCTAGCCCATAAAAAATAAACATGGCTATTACCGGTCCCAGTTTGGTAAATCCGTCTGACAATTTCATAGAAATTGTGCCAGAAACTTCCAAAACAATGGCGATAACCAGAAGAATCCAACTGATTGTTATTAAATAATTATCCACTCTACTTCTGTTCCTAAAAAAGTCGCATGGGCACACCAACTACGTTGCTCTATGCTTTTAATCAAATCAATAGGTTATAAGATCAGCACCCCCTAACGGATTGCCCTATTGTAGAGGCAACCCGTTGTGGTTACCGGTTAAAAGTTCATGCCAATTAATCAGTTTCGGTACTGAAATCCAAAATCCTATCGACACCAACCAATTGTTCACCTTTTCTCAGACGAATCAAATAAACCCCCTGAGTATTACGGCTGACGACGGAAATCCCAGCGACTGGAGTACGTACCAATGTACCGCGATTACTAATCAGCACAATATCATCATCATCTTCCACTTGCACCGCGCCAACCACCTTGCCATTACGTTCAGAGGTTTTAATCGCGATGACTCCTTTACCGCCCCGACCTTTTACCGGGTAATCTTCAATCGGCGTGCGTTTACCAAAGCCGTTGACGGTAGCAGTCAGAATCGTATCGCCCTGATGGGTGATAATCAAAGAAATCACTTTATCGTCAGGTGCTAACCGAATACCACGCACACCGTGAGCGGTGCGTCCCATAGAACGCACTTTTCCTTCATTAAAGCGAACCGCCTTACCGCTTTGACTGAACAGCATCACATCAGTTTCACCATCAGTCAATTCAACCCCAACCAATCGTTCATCCTCATTCAAACCGATAGCAATAATACCATTAGTACGCGGACGGGAAAATTCGATCAGTGACGTTTTTTTCACCGTACCTTTCGTGGTTGCCATAAACACAAATTGGTTTTCGGAAAATTCACGTACTGGTAATATCGCATGAATCCGTTCATCTTCATTGATCTGTAACATATTCACAATCGGTTTACCGCGTGAAATACGACTGGCTTGCGGCAACTGGTAGACTTTCAACCAATAGACTTTGCCAAAACTGCTAAAGCACAAAATCGTATCAAGAGTATTGGCAACGAACAGTTTATCGATAAAATCGGCTTCCTTCATTTGGGTGGCTGACTTGCCCTTGCCACCGCGCCGTTGAGCCGAATAAGTCGTCAGCGGTTGCGCCTTGACATAACCTTCATGGGAGAGTGTCACAAGAACCTCTTCCTTAGTGATTAAGTCCTCCATGCAGAGCTCGGACGCATCAAAGATAATTTCAGTGCGCCGTTCATCCCCGTATGTCTCAACCACGGCTAATAATTCAGCGCGTATCACTTCCATCAAACGAGACTTCGAGTTAACAATCTCTAATAACTCCTGAATGCGAGTTAACAACACCTGAAACTCATCCCGAATCTTATCTTGTTCTAAACCGGTCAAACGGTGCAAACGTAATTCTAAAATGGCTTGCACTTGAGCCTCGGACAAACGATAACCGGTATTATTTAAGCCAAACTCTGGAGCCAGTCCTTCAACGCGCGAAGTTTTCGCATCAGCCCCTTTTAACATGGCTTTAACCATAGCCGATTTCCAGACTGGGGCTAATAGACTCTGTCGCGCCTCTGACGGATTCGATGCCGCTTTAATCAGCACAATCATTTCATCAATATTGCTGATAGCCACTGCCAAACCTTCTAAAATATGTGCCCGTTCCCTGGCTTTCCGTAATTCAAACATCGAACGCCGTGTCACCACTTCGCGCCGATGGCGAATAAACAATTCAATCAATTCCAGAAGATTCAGTAGCCGAGGCTGCCCGTCCACCAGTGCGACTATATTAATACCAAATACCGACTGCATTTGTGTATGCTGATAAAGATTATTCAGCACCACTTCGGCATTCTCTCCACGCTGCAACTCAATCACAACGCGAATACCATCCTTATCAGACTCATCACGTAACGCGCTAATACCTTCTAATTTTCTTTCTTTGACCAGTTCGGCTATTTTTTCGACTAAACGCGCTTTATTAACTTGATAGGGTAACTCGGTGGCAATAATTTTCTGCCGGCCGTTTTCCTCCTCCTCAATATTGGTGCGAGCACGCATATAAACACGCCCACGCCCAGTGCGATAGCCCTCTAAAATGCCGCTTGCTCCATGGATAATGCCAGCGGTAGGAAAATCAGGACCTGGCAAATATTCCATCAAATCCTCAATCGTTAACTCCGGATTATCAATCAACGCCACACAAGCATTAATCACTTCACGCAAATTATGAGGCGGGATATTGGTTGCCATACCCACGGCAATACCACTGGAACCATTAATCAGTAAGTTAGGAATACGGGTTGGAAAGACGGTAGGCTCTATTTCTGATTCATCATAATTGGGAACAAAATCGACTGTTTCCTTGTCAATATCCGTCAATAACTCATGGGCGATTTTAGCCATGCGGACTTCCGTATAACGCATACTGGCTGGATTATCCGCATCAATTGAGCCAAAATTTCCTTGCCCATCAACTAACATATAGCGCAACGAAAAGGGTTGCGCCATACGCACGATAGTATCATACACAGCGGAATCGCCGTGAGGGTGAAAACGTCCAAGCACTTCACCAACAATTCGTGCGGATTTTTTATAGGGTTTATTCCATGCGTTGCCGAGTTCGTGCATAGCATATAATGAGCGCCGATGCACCGGTTTCAGTCCATCACGGACATCCGGTAGTGCTCTACCTACAATAACGCTCATCGCGTAATCAAGGTAAGACTGCTTCATCTCATCTTCGATATTAACGGCATGGATTTCTTTGGCAACTTGATCCATTTAAGTCTATGTATCCTTAGTAAGCGGTATGCTGAAAAAAATATAATTATATCACGGAAAGGCCATTTTTATTTGACAAAAAGACCTCTATAATTAATAATTTACATTGCCTTTGGTAATATGATTGGAGTCCAAACTGTCAGGTTTGGGCAAGCCAAAGTTTTGGGCTTTAATATATTAAGATTGTTGCAAAATAACATCCAATTTGTTAGAAATATTTAGGTATTTTGGTTAGGAGTCCAAACTTTAGTTTGGACATCCAAGATAAATCTTGGACTCTGAAATCAAAGATTTTTCTGAAAAGCTAAGTACCCAACCAGATATTTTCAGGTATTTTGAGAATCGTTATTTATCAGAGTTTATGACAGAATAAAATACCAGAAAACTTATGAACGAGTACTTATAGTTGAGCCGGTTTTTATTCCTCTTCAAAAAACAATAACTTATTTATTAGCTTTTGAGGCTCTTGCAAAACCCCAGGTTTCACCACTGGCTCTTAACGTTCAACCCCTACGGGGTTGATATTGTTAAAAGAATAACCCCACTCGCCTCTTGCTTTTACCCCAGGTGAAACCTGGGACAACCCCGATAGGGGTTGAATGTGAATAGCCCCAGGTGAAACCTGGGGAAACTTTCAAAAAGAGTTTTGCAAGAGGCTCTTTTGATTAACCATTAACCATTTTCACCACTCCAGGCAAAAGGGCATGAAGAGTTATTTCATATTGAAAATATTTTGTCATTTTGCATAGCAATTTGCGAAATTCAACCATTCTGATGTCCGTTAAAATATGAAAACTCTTTAAAAACAATTCGTTATCAATTAAGCATAGAAATTGCATACTCAAAGTCGTTCAACCCAAATTTGTTAACATTTGAAGCCGTCTTGCAAAACTTTTAAATTTTTAGTGTAACCTGGGCTATTGCTTCAAGGAGGTTGCCGATAAAGGCCACCTAAAAATTGCAATTAACTTAGCTTTTATTAATCAACTGTTTAGGATAGATTTTAGATTATCTTATGATGATTGAAAATATAACTAAAATATTTTGGATTATACAAAAAAATCAAATATTTATAAATTGATTCCTGACCTTTTTAATGCCACTTTTTTAGGTACTGAATAAGTACCTGGCTGGTCTTAAAAAAAACTAATAAAAACAATTACTTTTGTATCCAAAATCGTTGATAATTCCAGCACATTCTAATTCCAACTTTTCAAAAAAACTTGTCTAAGGGGATATTAATTTTCGCGTTCATCCCTATAATTATGTCAGATAAATATTTTACCCGGGTTAGAAATCCAATTTTTGGATAACTATTTTAAATTTTAGTTGACATATCATGAAAAATTCATTTAAATAAATAACGTTCCAATAGACATTTTGGCAATATTGTTTTTATTGGCACATTGGTAGGTTCTTATAAATTAACTATGGAGACAGCGATGAACTCTAAATGTTATCATAACCATTTCAAGCTAACCAAGCTGAAATGGCTTACTATCGCCGGGGCTTTGGCTTTCTCAAGTCAGTTGTCTACGGTGCCGGCTCAGGAGATTTCCGGGATATTCAGTGGTACTCCATCTGAAACCAAGCGTCTTATTGTGGTTTTGGAGGATTCCAACACTCGAAGCTCTGGCACCAGAGATCGAAAAGACCAAGTGGCTACAACGCAAGATCGTTTTATCAGTCAACTCACCGACTTTGGTAGTGAGATTAGTGGAGCGATGTCGGGAGTGACCGTGGAGAAATTAGGTCAATTTAACCCCATTGTCGTGGTGAAGAACGCCAGTTTGGCGACTGCCGAAGCGATAAAAAACACTGGAATGGCTGTGATTGTGGAGGAAGATGTGGCCCATCCGCCCACTCTGTCTGACAGTATTCCGTTAATCGGGGCTGATAGTGCCTGGGGATTGGGTTATTCCGGTGCTGGACAAGCCGTCGCTGTTCTTGATACCGGGGTTGATAAGACGCACCCAGATTTGCGCGATCAAGTGGCTGATGAGGCATGTTATTCAACAACATCGTCTGCCTATTCGACCACTACTTTGTGCCCGAATGGTTCGGAAGAACAAGAAGGAAATGGGGCTGGGGTGAACTGCGATAGCAGCATATCTGGTTGTGATCATGGTACCCATGTTGCTGGTATTGTGGCAGCGAATGGTTCCGTGAACGGTGTTGCCAAAGATGCGGATATTATTGCTATTCAAGTATTTTCTAAGTTTGATAATTCAACCTACTGTGGCGGAACCCCTTCACCTTGTGCGCTGAGCTTTACCTCCGATCAAATCGCTGGACTGGAGCGCGTACTGGAACTGCATCAAAGTGGCATGGCTATCGCCGCTGTCAATATGAGTCTTGGGGGTGGAAATTACTCTGACATTTGTACCGGTGCAATCCAGACGGTGATTGACCAACTTCGTGATGCGGGCATAGCCACCATTGTCGCTTCTGGTAATAATGGTTATACCAATGGGATTGCGTCACCGGCATGTATTGCTTCCGCCATCAGTGTTGGAGCAACGGATGACTCAGACAATGTTGCCTCTTTTTCAAACAGTGCCGACATTCTTGATTTGTTAGCACCGGGTTCGGGTATTATCTCGACCCTGCCAAATCGTAGTGACGGGTCAAAAAGTGGTACTTCGATGGCAGCACCTCATGTGGCCGGCGCGTGGGCCATCTTAAAATCGGCTGATCCAACGGCCAGTGTTGATGAGCTGTTGAGACTGTTAAAAAGCACCGGGCAGCGGATTGAAGATTCGCGCAGTGGCATACCCAATTCGCCACGCATTACCAAGCGTATTAATTTAGCGAAAGCCATTGATCGTCTTGCACCGGCTGATACGACGGCACCTGATATTCAGGTTCAACCGTCGTCTTATGACTTTGGCGACGTGACCGTAGGCGACTCTTCCCGCGGGAAGAGGTTGACGATCAGCAATATCGGCGACAGTGATTTAGTGATTGGTTCCGTCACTCTGCCTGGGACGAAGTTTGTTATCAGCAACGATAATTGCTCCAATACGACCGTTGCGGCTGGTGCTAATTGCACCATCACCGTTACTTTTACGCCTTCGTCTGAAGGGGCTAAAACGGCTACCGTGTCAATACCGTCGAATGATTCGGATACGGCGACGGCGACCGTGACATTGACCGGCAACGGTATCGAGGCGGTCCAATTGCTGCCGGATATTTCAGTGACTCCGATGTCTTACGACTTTGGTGACGTATTGGTCGGTGAATCTGGCGTGAAGCGGTTGACGATCAGTAATGTCGGCGACGGTGATTTAGAAATCGGTTCAGTCAGTTTGGCTGGGGCCGACATTATTATTAGTCGCGACAATTGTTCCAATACCACCGTTGCAGCCGGTGCCAATTGTACGGTGACCGTCACTTTTACACCTACATCTGACGGAGCCAAAACGGCTACTGTGTCAATACCTTCTAATGATTCGGATGCAGCGACAGTTCAAGTGAAGTTGAATGGTCATGGTCTTATCGAAGAAGTGGGATCCACTCCAACCCCAGCCTCCTGCCAAATTTATGCGGTGCAGGATGAAGGACTGAATAACTCGCAATTCTTCATCATTAGTCCGGATGATGGGCAAGTGAGCAATTTGGGACCACTGTACAAAGGGCACGACATTGAATCCCTGGCCATTCACCCGCAAACGAATATGATTTATGCCGCTTCCGGTGATGATGTGGCGAATGGAAAGGAAAAGGGACACCTTTATATGGTAGATGCTCAAACCGGTGAACTGTTTTCGGTTGGCAATACTGGCTTTGATGAAATCGAAGATTTGGCATTCAGTGCCGATGGTGAAACCCTGTGGGCTTGGGCTAAAGGCGATGGCTTGATTACGATTAATGTGGCAACCGGTGCCGGTGTTATGGTAGCGGCTTCTGATATGTTAGTCGAAGGTCTGGCTTTGAACATTAATGACAGTAACGTACTCTATGGAGCGGTTCAAGCGGATCTGTGGAAGTATGATATGGGTGCCAATACTTTAGATGTCATTTGCGCGGGCAAACTGCTTGGTGAGACTGAGAGCTTAGAAAGAGTAGCACCGGCACATTTGTTGTTTGGTACTCACAAGGATAAGACTTTGAGTTTGCATTTACTGGACCCAAGTACTTGTGAAATTATTGTAGACGCGGATATTTCTACTGACCGGTTTGATGATGTCGAAGGTATCGGTTGGCCTCTTAATTGCCAATAAGTATTATTTATAAAGGATTGGGGGCAACCATAAAGGATTGCCCCTACGGCCATTAATGTATGTAGGGGTAATCCCTTGTGGTTACCCCGGATGGGTATTTTATTTTTGGCGAGTTACCTTACTGCCGCCACGTAGCTGGCCATCAGTTGCAGGTTTCTGAGGCCACGAAAAACATTGATTTCTAGTCGATAGGCTAATCTGACGCGGTTGACTTTAGGCGGCCAGTCAGTGTCTACCGTGTTAAATGCGATTACGTCAATGGGTTGTTGTCCGCCTAGTGGGCGGACTTGCATTTTTAGATGTTTTTCTTTGAGCAGACGACGGCCAAGCACTTCAAATTCCCCCTCAAAAATCGGTTCTGGAAATTCATGGCCCCAAGGAGAAATGGTTCTTAATTGTTCGGCCAATTCTAAGTTAAAGTCATTTTCTGATAACTCGCCATCAGTTAGAATAGTACCATATAGTGCATCGGCCGACAGATTTTGACTAACTTCTTCGTTAAAGGCTTTTTGAAAGGCTTTAAATTGTGAACGTGGTATCGTTAATCCGGCTGCCATCGCATGTCCACCAAAGTGACAGATCATACCTGGGTTTTTCGCGGCTATCGTATCAATCACGTCGCGGATATGAACACCAGCAACGGATCGTCCAGAGCCTCTGATTTTGTTATCTTTATCATGAGTAAAAATAATCACGGGGCGGTGCAAACGATCTTTAATGCGGGCTGCTAAAATACCTACCACGCCTTGGTGCCACCGTTCTTCAAATAAACAAATTCCGATGGGCAACTGTTCGGTATCGCCTAAACTTTCCAGCATCTGTAACGCTTCTCGCTGCATTTTGCCTTCCTCAAAGCGACGTTCCTGATTAAACATCTGTAGCAATTCAGCATGTTGTATCGCGGTGATATCATCTTCGCTCAACAAGCAAGCAATGCCATAAGACATATCATCCATCCGCCCAGCGGCATTTAGGCGGGGTCCCAAATAAAAGCCCAAGTCACTGGCCACTAAATGAGATTGATCTCGTCCCGCCGCTTGTATCAACGCACGAATACCTGGACAACAGTGGCCAGCCCGTATCCGCCGCAAGCCTTGTTCGACTAAGATTCGGTTGTTATAATCTAATGCGACAACATCGGCCACTGTCCCTAAAGCCACCAAGTCTAAAAATTCAGCCAGATTGGTTTCAGCAATACCCTGTTCGTTAAACCAACCCACGTCACGCAAATGCGCCCGCAATGCCATCATCACATAAAAAATCACGCCGACGCCACACAGATTTTTGCTTGGAAACTGATCGCCCTTCTGTTTAGGATTAATAATGGCATCCGCTTTCGGCAATTCGTTGCCGGCGACATGATGATCCGTCACCAGTACCCGCATACCCTGTTTTTTCGCCGCGTCTACGCCGTCAATACTAGAAATACCATTATCGACGGTTATCAACAAATCCGGCCCGTCGCCAGCGGGTACATGAGCTAAAAAAGATTCTTTCAGCGCGACATCAACAATTTCCGGCGTTAAGCCATACCCATGTTCTTTTCGATTAGGTACCAAAAAGCCGACTTTTTTGGCACCCATTTGTTGTAATGCTTTGACCGCCGTCGCGCAACTGGTTGCGCCATCCGCGTCAAAATCTGCAACGATAAGAATACGGGATTGTTGAGTTAATGCCTGATATAACAACTCAACCGCTTTATCGATGCCGAGCAATAACGAATAGGGCAACAGATTTTGCAGCCGATAATTTAATTCATCGGCCGAATGGACATCACGAGCGGCAAGTACCCGTTTGATGACCGGATGCAGCGTATCAGGAAGCTCAGTCTTGTCAGGTAACGAGCGATGTTTAATTAACTTATCCATAAGTTTTTCTGATTATAAGTGCGTTGGAATACAAAGCTTCAGCTTTGTCAAACAGCACTCAAGGTAGCGAAAATTATTTAATTAATTTTTCCAAAAAAACGGCGATTGAAGTTCTAAAAGTTTCACTTATTTAAGCCAACTTTTTTTAAAACCAACAAACGATAAGTTTTAAATTTTTGGAAGTTTTCTTCATTACGCTGTTGAGAATATTTATAACGCATTTTTTTCAGCTTGCGCCTAAACAGATATTTCAAAAACCGATACAGAAACCGATGCCGACTGGACAAAAATTCATCCAACGTTTTGCCAAACGGAATGACTCTGTCAACCAATATATCATTGACCAGCCGCAAGTTAGGACTCAAATGTTCGGTCACCTCCAAATCCGTCTCTATTCGATAACCACTGTTTTTGAGCTGCTGATAAAATTCACCGATTGAATGTCCACCACCCAATGGCGATTTGCCCGTCACGTCATCCCGTCTAAAAAAATCAAAAATGATAACGGTGCCGGTATCCGACAATATCTGATTCAACACCTGAAATCCTTTTTGCATATCAACATATTGAAAACTTTCGCTAAAAAAGGCCAACGGGTATTTTTCGGTTAAGCCGGAAATTGGAAAATCTTCTAGGCGACACTGATAAATCTCACCTCTTGTCCCATCCTGAAATGGTTCCGTATTTGTTCTGGCTTGTTGCGACATCCAAGCCGACGGAACTAAGCCTTCAACTCTATATCCCAATTCAAGCAACTTAGTAGTCGTTATTCCAATCCCGCAACCAATATCTAACATCTTAGCATTTTTATCATGCTTGACAGCCTCCTCAATAAATTTGAACAAAAAGGCAGTATGCTGATTCTGTGCTTCGGCAAAACGACTGATTGATGGAATTTCTCCCTTTTCCCAAAAGCCATAATGCAAATCTTCTAACTGAAAAAGCTGCTGTGCAGCGACTAATCCAAACTCTTTACTTTCCATTTAATTTTTATCCCTTTTAATAACTATACTCCGCACGGTCATATTTTCGGATTTTTTTTGGGTAGGTGGGCAAGCTGGCTTAAAGATTGTGGTGTTTTTTAACAGCAATCGCGCCAGCTTACCCACCCTACAGACTAATCCAAATTCTTTACTTTCCATTTAATTTTTATCCCTTTTAATAGCAAACTATCCCAGTTGAACATCTACCGATAAACATCCTTCAATAGCTTCATATAGATTGGTAAGCAGTTCATCAAAAGTATCTCCCTGGGTTGCACATCCTGGTATAGCAGGTACTTCTGCCCAGAATCCCCCTTCTTCTGCTTCATGAATCACAACTTTAAGTTTCATTTTTTCCTTTTTATCGATGCTCAAGTTTTTTTGTACCAGGTACGCCTGGTACTCGAAAGTCCTGAGTCAAAAAATAGTTGGAGTCCAAAGCTTTAGCTTTGGATTCCAGCCAAAATATCTATGTGCTTGTTATTAGGATAATTTATTTGGATTTTGTCGATTATTAAAAACCGAAAATAAGTAAATTTTATTATCTTCAAACAGATAAAATACGCTATAAGGAAAACGTCTTAGCAAAACACGTCGAAGATTTTTGTGTTTTTCAGGATACAAGAAAGGATGTTCTTGAATTTTAGCAATAGCTTCTTCCAAGCACGTTAGAAATTCAAAACCTAACCCACGTCTTTGACTTTCATACCATTCAATGGCATCTTTGACTTCAGATTTAGCCCTCGATTTATAGAAAACGGGATAACTCATAATGATTTTCTCAATGTGGCATGAAATTCGTCAGCATCAGTGATCTCATTTGGATGAGTTTTATGATCGAAAAGCCTTTCATCCAATTCTTCTCGTTGCCATTTTGGGATTTCAATCTCTTCTTCATTAGATTGAAAAATTCGGTCCCAAGCCTCTTCAATAAGCAAAATTCTTTGGGCTATTGTTAACCGAGAAATTTCATCCAGAATCAATTCTTCTGTCATATTTAGAAACCCTTGTTATTAAACAATTCCTATTTTTTCAATTTTATCATATTGATGTTCATTGATAACAGATGTCCGGAATCCAAAGCTGAAGCTTTGGACTCCAAGCCTATTCGCTACTCGCTATTGGCTTTAAGCGAATTTAACTGGGCTGGAAATTTTTTTAATGCTTGTTCAATTCCTTCTATATCAAAGTCTTGAGCCAATTCATGCAAGCTCTCGGCATAATCTATTAAACATTGAGCATGATGTTTTTTACTCAGTTGTATGAGTTGTTCGGCAAAAGTTTCAACCGCATCAGTTTCTATCATATCCACCAGTTCTTGCCATAATGGTAACACTTCTTCTTCCAAGGTTTGGCATAATGCAGCCACTTCCACAATGTCGGTTGGGATGCTGTCACTTTCTTCCGTTTTGGATTTTGAATTGGGCGCAATATTTTTGGTAGTATACGCTAAATAATGCGATATTTCATTAAACAGTGCCGAACCATTAACCGGTTTAGATAAATAGCCATCAAACCCATAAGTCTCTAGCCGGTTTTTTTCATTCAGCGTGGCGGTTAAAGCAATGATGGGTATGTCACAACTGTTTGGATTCGTTTTTATTTTTTTGGTGGCTTCATAACCATTCATCTCCGGCATTCTAATATCCATTAAAATGAGAGCCGGACGAACTTCTTCGACAACAATCAATGCTTCTAGTCCATTTTGGGCTTCGACGACTTCCAAATTGGCTGGGGATAAATATTCTTTCATCAAACAACGGTTCGATGCTATATCATCCACGACCAATACTTTTGCCCGGTCAAAACGGATATTTTGAAAATGAACGTGTTTATCGGATTCTTCAACAGTGTCAGCGGCAGATACTTTAACCTCCGTTAACCGAATTTCAAATACACAGCCTTTACCCACCTGGCTTTGGATCGAAATGTGCCCATTCATCATTTCGACTAACCGCTTAGTAATGGCTAAACCAAGCCCGGTACCGCCATATTTTCGGGTACTTTGCCCATCTTGTTGACGGAAAGATTCAAAAACAATCGCTTGTTGATTTTCTGGAATACCGATGCCGGTGTCGGTGACTGAAATGATGATATCAATTTTATTCGGTTCATTCGGCTTATCAATTTTTTGGGCGGTGAGTTTGATATAGCCAGTGTCGGTAAATTTTATCGCATTACCAATCAAATTGAGCAAGACTTGTCGCAACCGAGTTTCGTCTAATAATAAGGCGGTTGGTAATTGTGGATCGATATCAACCAGAAATTCTAGCTGTTTTTCGGCGATTTTGAGCGCGAAAATTTGTTGTAATTCATTAAAAATGATAAAGGGATTAAGGATATCATATTGAATATCTAAGCGTCCGGCTTCCATTTTGGATAAATCCAAAATATCATTAATTAACCGGAGCAAACTTTTGCCCGCCGTTTGAATGGAATCCAAATAATTCTGTTGTTTTTTATCGGTAATGACCGAAGACAACAGTTCACTAAAACCGATAACCGCATTAAGAGGAGTACGAATTTCATGACTCATATTCGCCAAAAATTCACTTTTGGCACGATTGGCCAATTCCGCCGCTTCTTTAGCATTTTTCAACGCCATTTCTGCTTGTTTACGTTCAGTGATATTGCGGACAATACCAATAAACATCTGTTGTTCACCTAGCCACATTTCACCAACCGCGAGATCGAGTGGAAAAACTGAACCATCCTTACGCTGCCCTTCGACTTCTCTACCAATATTGATGATTTTAGCAATGCCGGTTGTTTGGTAATGGTTAATATAACCATCATGTTGACTATGGTAAGGCTCTGGCATCAGCATATTGATATTTTTGTTAAATACTTGATGAACCGAATAACCAAAGATTTGTTCTGCTGCTGGATTAAATGATTTGATCTGTCCTTGATCATTAATCGTAATCACTCCATCAACCACGTTATCCAAAATGCTGCGAATACGAGTTTCGCTTTCACGCAAACCGGCTTCAAATTTTTTACGCTCCGTGATATCTTGCCAAATCCCGGCAATATGAGAAATTTCTCCGGTTGGAGTTGTAATTAAGCGTAAGGTATCGCTAAGCCACTTATAACTCCCATCAGCCATTCTGAAACGATATTCCTGTTCATCATGTCCGGTGTCAAGTATCCGGGATAACTTTTTGAAGACCATTGCTTGATCATTCGGATGAATGTGTTTAGCCCAAAATGTAGAATCTGAAATAAACGCGTTCGCCAGATAACCAGTCACTTCGTAAATATTTTTTCCCACGTAGGTGGCACCAAAATCACCTTTCGCTTTACGAGTATACGGAATAACCGGTAACGAGTCGACAATACTCGAAAGATGTTCGGTGAGCGTCTGGATGGCTTCTTCAGCTTGTTTGCGTTCAGTGATGTCAAGTGAAGTCCCTACTATTTTGATAACTTGTTCTTTTTCATCAAAATAATTAAGACTGACGGAAGAGATAATATGTTCCGTACCATCAGCCCATATAATTCGATATTCGTAACTCTCACGGGTGGTATTTCCAGCTAATAATCTTTGCCCGGCTTGGAGTAGATATTTTCTATCGTCCGGATGAACCATTTGCACAAAATTGTCAAAAGAGGCTTCTATACTGCCGGGTTGTAGCCCAAACAAACGGTAACCTTCATCAGACCAGGTTTGGCGATTATTTTGGATATCCCATTCCCAAGTACCTAGATGCGCGATTTTTTGGGCTCGTGCGAGCATCGCTTCACTGTTTTGCAGTGCCTCTTCAGCTTGTTTGCGTTCGGTGATGTCTTCAATAATGGAAATAAAATAGAGTAATTCTTGGTTTTCATTCCAATAAGCTGAAACCGTCAAATTGCCCCAGACAATTTTTTTCTGTTTCGTCAAGTAGCGTTTTTCTATTTGTAAAGAGGTAACGTCACTATTTAAAAGTTGGTGACCGATTTTTTGACTGTTAGAAATGTCTTCGGGATGAGTAATATCAATCACCGTTAATTGACTGAATTCGGTTTCAGTGTACCCCAAAAACTGGCACAAAGCTTTATTGACTTTAATAAAGTGATAGTCAGTTGTTGTCAGGGATATGCCAACGGGTCCTTCTTCAAAAATTTTGCGAAACCGCTCCTCACTGAACCGTAATTTCTCCTCCATTTGTTTGCGTTCAGTAATGTCACTAATTACCGCACCCAAATACAGTGGTTTCTCATTTTTGTCTTTAAGCAGAAACCAACTTTCAAACGTCTTAATGATTTTACCTTTGCTGGAAAGCGTTTCGGTTTCACCTGCCCAACTCCCAGTTGTCATAATTTGGGGTAAAACTTGTTCTTGAAAATGTTGTTGTGAGGTTTCCGAATAGTAACGGATGATATTTTTGCCCTCCGCCTTGTCTAATTGGGGTTCATCCACAAAACGGCAAAGCGTGGGATTCATATAGGCAATTTTGCCATCCAGGGTTGCCATCCCCATGCCTTCATTGGAATTTTCAATAAACTTTTGAAATATCGAAAGTTTTTCTTCTGATTGTTTTTGTTGAGTGATGTCTAACATCACACCACAAAGCTTAACAGCTTGCCCATTTTCAACGACAACAGTGACAATATCTCTTATCCAAATAATACGATTATCGGCTGTTATCATACGATATTCAAAATCATGATCTTTTTTATGAGCGGTTGCGGTGGCGCAATAATCTACCGCCCAGCTCTGATCATCAGGATGAATATGATCGGCCCAAAATGTGGGATTGTTCAGCCAATCTTTCAGAGGATAGCCCAAAAAACGCTTAGCTTGCTTGCTAATAAAGGTAAATTGAAACGTGTTTGGATCGGCTTCCCAGACAATGCCATCAATAGAATTAACCAACGTTTTATAGCGTTGTTGCGATTTGGTGAGGGCTTCTTCTATTCTCTGGTGTTCAACAATTTCTTGTCGTAATTCTTCATTGACGGAAACTAATTCGTTAAAATGTTCCTGAAGATCTTCATAAGCATTTTGCAGTACACCTTGGGCTTGTTTAAGTTGTTTTGAGAAGAGAGTGGTCGTATCCATTTTTTTTCCTATTAATCAAGAAAGGTTCTTGATGGCTGATTAACTTGAAACGGTATCCAACTACAAGGATTATATTTTCTAAAGGATTTGTTTCTTTTGATCTATTCCGGCTCATACTTTATTTAAGTGTTTTATTATAAAATAAATAATTGTTGAGCCTCTTGCAAAACTCTTTTTGAAAGTTTCCCCAGGTTTCACCTGGGGCTATTCACATTCAACCCCTACGGGGTTGATATTCTTAAAAGAATAACCCCAGCAACAGGTTGCTTTCACCCCAGGTGAAACCTGGGACAACCCCGATAGGGGTTGAATTTGAATAGCCCCAGGTGAAACCTGGGGTTTTGCAAGAGCCTCGTTGTTAAAATTTATTTATTTATTTTTATATATTTTTTGTATTAGCAGGAATTGCCGGTTTCTTTTCAGTTTCAATGAAAATCTTCAAATCCGAATCCTTAAATCCGTTCTAAAATATAATCCTTGTAGTTCAAAGAAGAAATTAACCATTAACCTATTAACTGATCTAACAAGGCTTCGACTCCCTGACTTCGTTCCGAAAAAGTGGGCCATTCTATCAATAAGCGTAATTTATCAGGGCCGTCCAATTTGTAGTGATTGGGTTGCTTTTGAATCAGTTCGATGATTTTGAGCGGATCGACTGCCGGATGTTCGTCAAATATAATCGTCCCACTTTCAGGCCCCAAATTAATTTTGCGTATGCCTAGTTGTGTCGCCTTTAATTTGAGTTCAGTGATTCTAATTAAAGCCTTTGCCGGTTCCGGCAGCAGCCCAAAACGATCAATCATTTCTATTTGAATCTCATCCAAGGCCAGCACATTGGGCGCATTGGCAATCCGTTTGTACATAATTAAACGGGTATGTACATCTGGTAAGTATTCGCTTGGTAATAAAGCCGAACCGTGTAAGTTGATTTCAGTGCGATCTAATTCGGGTTGTTGTCCAGATTGCAGAGATTGAATGGCTCGTTCAAGTAAATCGGTATAGAGTTCATAGCCAATTTCTTGCATATGACCGCTCTGCTCACGTCCGAGCAAATCGCCAGCACCGCGAATTTCCAAATCATGGGAGGCCAGTTGAAAGCCCATACCTATTTCTTCCAGGGCACTGATTGCATCTATCCGTTTTCGGGCATCCGCTGTCAGGGCTTGCCGCGGCGGAACAATCAGGTAGGCATAAGCGCGATGATGGGAGCGTCCTACTCGTCCTCGTAATTGGTAGAGCTGCGCTAATCCCAGTTTATCTGCCCGATTGATAATAATGGTATTGGCACTGGGCACATCAATACCGGTTTCAATGATAGTGGTACACACTAACACATTGAAGCGGCGATGATAGAAGTTTTGCATCACCTGTTCAAGTTCAAGTTTTCGCATTTTACCATGAGCAATTTGCACTTGTGCTTGAGGGACTAATTTTTCGAGTTCCAGTGCCTTACCCTTAATGGTGTCAATATCATTATGTAGAAAGTACACTTGCCCGCCGCGTTTTAATTCACGCAAGATGGCTTCGCTAATAGAGGCGAGGCTCCATTCTCTGACAAAGGTTTTTACCGCTAAGCGCCCTGACGGTGGGGTGGCAATGACCGATAAATCGCGCAAATGTGACAGTGCCATATTTAATGAACGAGGAATGGGAGTGGCGGTGAGTGTGAGTAGATCGACTTCTGAGCGCAGCGACTTAAACCGCTCTTTTTGTTTCACGCCAAAACGGTGTTCTTCGTCAATAATCACTAAACCGAGTTGTTTGAATTGAATATTATCTTGCAACAGCTTATGGGTTCCTATCACGATATCGACGTTGCCTTGTGCCACTGCCGCCAAGGTTTCTGTTTGTTGTTTTTTAGAGCGAAAACGCGACAATTGTTCTACTTGTACTGGCCAATCGGCAAAACGATCTTGGAAGGTTTGATAATGTTGTTGTGCCAGTAACGTGGTGGGTACCAATATGGCCACTTGTTGTCCATCGAGTACTGCCACAAACGCGGCTCTCATCGCCACCTCCGTTTTGCCAAAGCCAACATCACCACATATTAGCCTATCCATTGGACGCTGGGAAGTCATATCAGCTAACACGGCTTCAATGGCATCGACTTGATCGGGCGTTTCTTCAAACGGAAACGCTTGGGCAAAGGTTTGGTAGCCATTTTGATCCAACTGAAAAACATGCCCTTGCCGTGCCGCTCGTTGTGCATAAATGTCTAACAATTCGGCGGCAATGTCATTGGCTTTGTTGACCGCTTTACGTTTCGCCTTTTCCCACTTCCCAGAACCTAAACGGTGTAGAGGTGCTTTTTCTGGCGCCGTACCGGTAAAGCGACTGATAAAATGCAACGACGAAACCGGTACATATAATTTATCTTGTTTAGCATATTCAATTTGTAGAAATTCGGCCTCTATGCCGCCCAGTGTCAGTGCGACTAATCCTCGATAACGTCCTACGCCATGCTCTTCATGTACCACCGGGGCACCAATGGTTAATTCTGTTAAATCACGTATAATGGCTTCGGTATCGCGCTGCGAGGTTTTTTTACGCCAACGACGCTGGGCAACGCGATCACCAAATATCTGTGGTTCGCTGATGACGGCGCAGGTTTTTTTAGATTGGTTGTTGAGAGGTGATTTTTCAGTTGGTTCTTGAGAAGAACCCTCGGTGTCTTGAAGGTCTGTTTGAGAAATTTCTTCCAACACGATCCCTTGTTCCAGCGGCGCAACCGTCAGACATAAAGGCGCATCACTGTGCAAAAACGTTTGCCAATCGTCTACCACTGTTGGCATCAATTGGTGTTTTCTCAGTAATTCTAATAGATTTTCACGCCGCCCGGTGGTTTCTGCTGTTATAAGGACGGAGCCTTGAAATTCTTCTAAAAACGCGGTTAACGCGGCTAACGGTTGTTGGGTTCGGGTTTCAACCGGCAAACTGGGCGGGGGGCTGGTGGCAAAATTGATTCCGTCGTGCTTATCCGTTTTATCTGGAGTGATATTAATATGGGGATAGTTGCGAAACGACGCGATGACTTGATTGGCTGGTAAAAATAATTGGCTAGGTGGCAAAACCGGACGCTCTATGTCATGGCGTAGTTGTTCATAACGTTCGCTGACTTCTTGCCAAAATTGTTCGGTGGTTTCTAACACGCCGGGTAATGTAATTATGACACTTTCACTTGAAAAGTAGTCAAATAATGTCTGGGTTTGTTCAAAAAACAGTGGCAAGTAATACTCAATGCCGGCCGGTGCTAAACCGCTACTGACATCTTGATAAACTGGGCAGTGAGTGGGATCACGCCCAAATTCGGTACGCCATTGGCTACGGAAGCGGGCTATGGCTTCGTTGTCAAACGGAAATTCACGCGCTGGCAGCAAACGGATTTCGGTTTCCGTGGTTATAGTGCGTTGCGTTTCGGGATCGAAAGTGCGGATACTATCGACTTCCTGATCAAATAAATCTATACGATAGGGTGTATCACTTCCCATTGGGAATAAATCAAATAGGCTGCCACGTACCGCAAATTCGCCATGTTCTATCACTTGTCCAACGCAGCGATAGCCGCTGAGTTCGAGTCGTTGTCGCAATTTATCGGGATTTAAATGTTGCCCAGTGGTGACTAATAAACTATTGGCTCTGACATAGGAAGTCGGTGCCATACGGTAGATCAATGTGGATACTGGCAATACTAAAACACCTTTTTCAAAATCGGGCAAGTGATACAGTGTCGTTAAGCGATCCGAAATGATGTCTTGATGTGGAGAAAATATGTCATAGGGTAACGTTTCCCAATCGGGCAAACTGAATACCGGCAAATCGGTTTCTGCATAAAACTGAATATCTTCAACCAATCGTTGCGCCGAGAGTGAGTCTGGCGTTATCGCAATCATGGGGGCTTGTTCAGCAGCTTGACTTATCACCAAACCGACGCTGCTGCCATATAAACTGCCCCAAGTTTGGCACTGGTTGGGTTTATCGGTGAGGATTGGATGTAATGGGCTTAGAATAGGGTTGCTCATGTTTTGTTTGGTTATGTTAAGGATTTTTCTTGCGCGTGGGATTGGGGCAACCACAAGGGATTGCCCCTACATACGAAAACGAATTATTTAAATGGGTTGGTAAATTTTATGTTCTTGGTTTTGAAATTGTTCGGATTTTTCTTGGAGGCCAGTTTCTATGGCAATGTTGATATCATCTAGGCCTTTTTGCTGGGCGTAGTCGCGGACATCTTGGGTAATTTTCATCGCGCAGAAGTGGGGGCCGCACATGGAGCAGAAGTGGGCTTGTTTGGCCGATTGTTTGGGTAAAGTTTCGTCATGAAATTCTTGGGCGCGAATGGGATCGAGACCTAAGTTGAATTGGTCTTCCCAACGAAATTCAAAGCGAGCTTTGGAGATGGCATTGTCCCGGTATTGGGCACCTGGATGGCCTTTGGCTAAGTCGGCGGCGTGGGCAGCGATTTTGTAGGCGATGATGCCTTCGCGCACGTCGTGTTTGTCGGGAAGGCCCAGATGTTCTTTGGGGGTGACGTAGCAAAGCATCGCGCATCCGTACCATCCGATCATCGCGGCGCCAATGCTGGAAGAGATGTGATCGTAGCCGGGCGAGATGTCGGTGATGAGTGGCCCTAAGGTGTAAAAAGGTGCCTCGTGACATTCTTCGAGTTGTTTGGTCATGTTTTCTTGTATCAGCTGCATCGGGACATGGCCGGGGCCTTCTATCATCGTTTGTACGTCGTGTTGCCACGCGATTTGGGTCAATTCGCCAAGGGTTTCGAGTTCCGCAAATTGGGCTTCATCGTTCGCGTCGGCAATGGCACCGGGGCGAAGGCCGTCTCCTAGTGAGAACGAGACATCGTAGGCTTTCATGATGTCGCAGATTTCTTCAAAATGGGTGTACAGAAAACTTTCTTGATGGTGGGTTAGGCACCATTTTGCCATGATGGATCCGCCGCGTGAGACAATGCCGGCCATTCGTTTGGCCGTGAGTGGTACGTGGGCTAAGCGCACACCGGCGTGAATGGTAAAGTAGTCTACCCCTTGTTCGGCTTGTTCAATCAGGGTGTCGCGGAACAGTTCCCAATTGAGTTCTTCGGCTTTGCCATCCACTTTTTCTAGGGCTTGGTAAATCGGTACTGTGCCTATGGGTATTGGGGCATTTCGGATAATCCATTCGCGGGTTTCATGGATGTTTTTGCCGGTGGACAAGTCCATGACAGTGTCTCCGCCCCAGCGGATGGCCCAAATCATTTTTTCGACTTCTTCTTCTATTGACGAAGTGGTGGCGGAGTTGCCGATGTTGGCGTTGACTTTGACGAGGAAGTTGCGCCCGATGATCATCGGTTCGATTTCAGGGTGATTGATGTTGGCCGGGATGATGGCCCGTCCACGGGCTACTTCGTCGCGGACAAATTCGGGGGTAATGATTTTGGGTATCGCGGCTCCGAATGAGTGGCCGGGATGTTGGGCCGATAAGTCATGTTGTTGGAGGTTTTGAGTTTCGCGCAGGGCGATAAATTCCATTTCTGGGGTAATGATGCCGCGACGTGCATAGTGCATTTGGGTGATGTTGTGGCCGGCCTTGGCGCGGCGTGGGGCACGCTGAAGGGTAAAGCGTAGGGCTTTTAAATGATCATCCGCTTGGCGGCTTTGGCCGTAGAGGGACGTGACGGTGGACAATTGCTCCGTGTCGTTTCGTTGCTCTATCCAGGCCGTCCGTATGTCGGCCAGTCCTTGGCGCACGTCGATGGTGATATTGGGATCAGTGTAAGGTCCCGATGGGTCGTACACGGTGACCGGCGGGTTGATGTGGTGTCTGCCGTTTTCTAGCAGGGTGTCAGACAGAGTAATTTCTCGCATCGGGACACGGATATCGGGACGTGAGCCGGTGAGGTAAATTTTTGTCGAGTTCGGAAAGGGAGTGGTTGAAATTGGATCGAGTTGAGCCGTTTCGCTTAAGATATCTTGAGGTCTTGCGCTCATGGTTGTTTTTGCCTTTTTGAGTGTTATCGTTTGCCTTTGGCGATAAATGGTGAGTAGTAGGTGATTTGTCGCCTAAACAGTTGGTAAAAAGTCAACAGCCGACGCAAGAGAAACAGGTTGATGAGTCATGCTTTCCTACGCCGGGGTTATCCGGTTCAGGTTCAAAGGGTGTATTCTCAGCCCATTTGGGCACCCCTAGCGATTATCTAACAAATTGGGAGTGGTAAAGGTGAAAATAGTTAATGGTTAATGGTTAATGGTTAATGGTTGGTTAATAGACTTGTTGGTCACTGTTAAATTTCTAATTTCTAAAAAGGAAATTCCCTCACCCTTGTTTCTCCTTCAAGGGCCCCCTATCATCCCCCCTTGATAAGGATAGGTTAAGGATGAGGGAGGCTTCAATCGTTTGTATAATTAGATTATGAAGCCTTCTAAATAATACTTACTTTGTTTTGATATAGCAACTATTTTTTTTGATGGTTTCTTCGTACCTGATTGTGAATTTGCTATTGTTTTTTTGAAGTTCAAATTTTTGGGCGCAAAGAACCACGTTTTTAGGCTCAAGTTTTTTTCAAATTGACTACTACAAACTGTCGTGGAATAACGGCTAATAATCCCTTGTGGTTGCCCCACTGCCATATCGTATCGCCGCCAAGTACAACGGATACGCTTTCTTAAACGGATTTTAGGAACGAATCCGGTTGGTAAAACTCTCATTTTTAAAAGGTTTTTTTATCCGTTTGTTTCGAGTATCCGCTGTACTACTTTGAACCTCTGTTAGTTATTCGTTACGATATGGCAGTGTTGTCCAAAAAGTCTGAATTTGAA